>Ga0307515_10005287_pt1 | contig 26245 bp, 20 predicted proteins | sample 17_EM_MG_FD_194513 | JGI IMG/M metagenome (GOLD analysis project Ga0307515, IMG submission 194513) | Populus trichocarpa ectomycorrhiza microbial communities from riparian zone in the Pacific Northwest, United States - 17_EM | ecosystem: Host-associated > Plants > Roots > Unclassified | place... | reverse complement strand
TGAGTTGTGAGTTGTGAGTTGTGAGTTGTGAGTTGTGAGTTGTGAGTTGTGAGTTGTGAGTTGTGAGTTGTGAGTTGTGAGTTGTGAGTTGTGAGTAAACGGGTGCTTAAGTTAGGATTTAGAGTTTGAATTTTAGGGTTTAGTATTTAAAAATTAGGATTTATGCTGCGTAATCACATCAAAATTGCATTCAGGAGTTTGAGCAGGAATAAGGGTTTTACCTTTATCAACATTACGGGTTTGGCTGTAGGGCTTGCGGTTTGTATTATGATCATGCTGTATGTAACGCATGAAATGAGTTATGATAAATTTCACAAAAACGGTAACCGTATTTATAACCTCCGGGCATCTATAAAGGTGGGGGAAAATACCTTGAATATGGCTTCAATGAGCTACGCCGCCGGGCCTATTGTGAAACAAAACAATGCGGTGGTTGAAGACTATATGCGTACCCTGGCCTATTTTCGGCCTACCGTTGTAAGTATCCCGGCATCACCCGAAAATAAGTTTGCAGAAAGTAAACTCATCTTTGCCGACCCTGAGTTCTTTAATTTTTATTCGTTTAAGTTATTGTCCGGAGAGGCTTCGGATGCACTTAAAGCGCCATTTTCGGTGGTTATTTCCAGGGATATTGCAAAAAAATATTTTGGCAATGACAATCCCATAGGGCAAACGATCATTATAAAAACCGACAGCGCCCACACCTACCACGTAACCGCTGTGGCAGAGAACGCGCCCTCCAACTCATCTATCGATTTTAATTTTGTTGCATCAACAAGCAGCCTGCTTGCCATGAAGGAGGCCTCGATGTATAAAGAATCGCAGGGTATAGGCTTTGGCTCTTTTGGGTTGAACCTGCTTTTAAAACATGCCTCGGATACTGCCGCGTTGAGGCGTAACCTGCAGGCGATGGCCCAAAAGGATAAAAGCTTTGATGAGGTGATTTACACGTTATCGCCTATAGCCGATGCCCACCTGCACATGAACTTTGGCGATTCATCGAATATCAAATACCTGAAGATCTTCCCGCTTGTGGCCACACTGATATTGCTTTTGGCCCTGGTAAATTACATGAGCCTTTCAACCGCGCGGGCAACTTTACGGGCCAAAGAAGTGGGTGTGCGCAAGGTATCCGGCGCAAGCCGCAAAAGTATTGCCATGCAGTTTTATGTCGAATCGGCATTGTTTGCCGGGATCTCATTTATATTGGGATATTGCCTGTGCTATTTATGTAAACCCTGGTTTTTAAATGTGCTGCAACTGAAGATAGATAACTCGTTTTTATACAGCCCGGTGGTGTTGGGTTTCACATTTGCTTTGCTGATTATTACCGTTTTAATAGCCGGGAGTTATCCTTCACTGGTGTTATCCGCATTTAACCCGGTAGTTACCCTTAAAGGTAAAATGAGCAGGCAGGCAGGTGGTACCGTGGTACGTAAAGTATTTACCACATTGCAATTTGCCATATCAGTAGGGTTGATTATTTGTGGTATTATTATCGATAGGCAGCTTTACTATTTCAGGCATACTGATACAGGAATAAACCGGGACAATATAGTGATGGTACCCGCAGGGGCAAACCTTGCCAAAAACTACCAGGCCTTTAAAAAAGATATCGGCGACCTGGCCGGCGTAAGCAGTGTGGCCACTTCCCAGCATGGCATGTATAAAGGCTACGATGTGTTTTTTGCCCAGGGTAAAAACAAGGACGAAAGCGTGGGTATGATAAATGTAATAGCGGATAGCAAATTTATCTCAACCTTAGGCCTTGAATGGAAATATCCGCCGTTGGCGAGCACCAATCTTGTTAGCTTAAAAAAAGTGGTAATAAATGAACTTGCCATATCCAAATTAAAATTACCGGCAAACCCGGTAGGTAGCTTCATTAGCGATGGCAATAATAAGTTAGAGATTGTTGGGGTGCTTAAAAACTTTAACTATACTTCGCTATCTGACGAGATAAAGCCGTTAGCTGTTTTTACCGTGGCCGATACCATTTCGTTATGGAAAAGGCAGGGCTGCACCCTTTTCGCCCAAATAAAACCCCATACCAATTTGCCAACGTTACTTAGCAAAATGCAGGGCATCTATAAAAAATACGACCAGGATACGCCTTTTGACTATACCTTTATGGACGATGCCTTTAACCAGCAATACAAGGCCGAAGACAGGTTAGCCGCCATATTTAGCTTATTCACTTACATCACGGTGATATTGGCTACGATGGGCTTGTTTGGGCTTGCAGCGTTCACTATCGAGCAGCGCACCAAAGAGATTGGCATCCGCAAAATATTAGGGGCCAGCCTGTCAAAAATAAGCACATTGCTTTCTTTGGATTTTTTAAAACTGGTGCTTTTGTCGGTTATTATAGCTTCGCCGGTAGCCTGGTGGGCTATGCACAACTGGCTGCAGAATTTTGCTAACCGTATCACTATACCCTGGTGGGTATTTACTGCCGCGGGTGGCATTGCTGTATTAGCGGCCGTTATTACTGTAAGCTACCATGCAATTAAGGCAGCGCTGGCAAATCCGGTGGATAGTTTGAGGAGTGAATAGTCGGTTAGTTCATTGGTTCACTGGTTCATTGGTGAAAAGTCTGATAGTAAGATTTGATAATGTAATGTTTAGCAATTCTTTTAGAGTTTAATTTTTAGGATTTAGAGTTTAGGATTTATTTTCCCCCACATGCAACGTATTTCTTCAACCCGTTGTCTTATTAATAAACCAAACTAAAACATTATGAAAAAGCATTTACTGTTATTTTTTGTCGCCTGCCAAAGTTGTGTTGTTTTTGCGCAGGATTCCAAAACGCCATACATGACTAAACCCATATCCGGGGCTGTTAAAGATGTATTTGTTAATACGTCGGGTGGCAGCATCAGTGTTAGCGGAGCAGCCGGGGAGGCACCTCGTGTAGAGGTTTATATCCAGGGCAACAATGTTATTGGCAAAATATCAAAAGAAGAAATAGAGAAACGCCTGCAAAACTACGAACTAAGCGTTACCGTTAGTGGCGGCGAAGTTCACGCGACTGCAAAGAACAAGCACAATTTTTCGAACTGGAAAAACTCTTTAAGTATCGGCTTTAAAGTATTTGTACCAAAAAATGTTAATACCAGCCTGAATACCAGTGGTGGGAGTATCCACATGGATAATTTATCGGGTAACGAAAAATTTGAAACCAGTGGCGGTAGCTTACATGTTGATAAATTGACCGGCATTATTAAGGGCGAAACATCTGGCGGCAGCATTCATGTAAGTAATTCGGGTTCGAGTATTGATTTGGAAACCAGCGGCGGCAGCATTGAAGCCAGCAATTGCAATGGTAAAATTCACCTGGAAACTTCTGGCGGCTCGTTACACCTTAGCGATTTAAAAGGTACTATTGATGCAAATACCAGCGGTGGCAGTATCAGCGCAAATAATATAGCCGGCGAATTTAAAACCGGGACTTCGGGCGGTAGCATCAACCTTACCCAATTGGCATGCGCGCTTGATGCGTCTACCAGCGGCGGCAGCTTCCACGCGCAATTTAACAGTGTGGGCAAATATGTTAAGGTTGATGTAAGCGGCCATGTAGATATTTCAGTTCCCGCAAAGCAAGGTTTAGATCTTGATCTGCGTGCCGATAGGGTTGAGGCCAGCTTCAGCTCTAACTTTAGCGGTACCAAAGAAAAGGAAAAAATTGAAGGTAAACTAAATGGTGGCGGCTCGTCGGTAGTAATCAGGGGCAACCGTATCAATCTTAATCTTAACTAAGATCTATATAAAGTAAACAAGTACGCACGGGGGCCTGTTGTTTAACGCGACAGGCTCTTCGTGTTTTAAGTCATAAGTCCTGAGCCTTGAGTTCTAAGTCAAAAAAAGGCAATTCAAACTTTAGATTGATGGTTTAACTTCCGACCTAAGATTTCCGACTTAAGACTCATATCTCTTCCTAAGTAACCGCATCATTCCGACATTGATGTCCCATTGGTTTGATACCGGCATTTTTGTATACGGTAGTACAGGCATGTAAGGGGAAGGACCAAATTCGGGCGTAATGGTTAATAGCCCGGCGCCGCTTTGCAGGCGCGAATTTACTATAGCATCCCACCACTGCAAATGTGTTTCCAGTTCTGTTTGCCATTCGGGGGCATTTGGATCAGAAACCTGTGCAGATTGGGCATGGCCAACGCGTGCGTGAATATGAACAGTGCGGCTTATGGCTATTTTAACCGCCTCCGGTTGCTGTTCCAGCAGGCTTTCAGATACATTACACCAGTGCGAAAAATCTGCAGTTATTAAAACATCGGGGTTATCGGTAAGCAATTGCTTTGCAATATGAGCGGCGAACAGCGCTTTATTCCGGTGTGTTTCATGGGCAATGGTAATGCCGCTTGCAACGGCAATCTCGTTGGCAATTGAAAAAAGCTCTTTGTTTTGGTGCTTTGTGAAATAATCCTTTCCGGTTTGCGAATCAATTAAAACCGGCCGCGCTTTTACTGTATTTTCCAGGTGCTTGCGGAAACTGATTTTATGCGCCTCAAAATCTTCTTCAAACGATTGGTAATATTGGCCTATCAATAACAGGTCATGTTTTTTAAGCGCATTTAAAATGATGTCTTTCTCCTGTTCATCTAAAGGTATAGATGCTTCAATACCCTGGTAACCGGCTTCTTTTACTTTAAAACAAAATTCATCCCAGGGCAATTGTTCAGAACCCCAGCGCGGGCAAAAAAACTTTATTTTCATTTTTTAATTTAGTCTATGGTAAAAGCGGTTCGTTGGGTTAAACCATGTTATAAATATATGATTATTTGCCCCACTCGTTACCTTGTAATGCAGGGTCTTCCTCTTTTTTCAGAAAATCAGCTTTAACTTTCTCCTCAGTTTGCCATTCCATAATTGCTTCGTCAGGAACAACCGCTACCGGTGTTTTCCATGAAGCAGACTTCTCGTTATAAGCAAGGTTAGATTGCAGGCTATAACAGGATATAATTGACCACCTGTGGTAATCAGACAAATTAGCTTCTGACCGGTGCAATAGGTTACTATGAAAAAACAACGCATCGCCTGGCTCCAGCTCAACATAAATCAATTCCATTGATTGCAATGCGTTTTCTACCATTACCATGTCTGCGCCAACTTGTTCGCCTGCATAACCGTGATTAACCCTGCCCATTTTGTGCGAACCTTTAATTACCTGGAGGCAACCGTTTTGTTTATTGGCGGCGGTAAGTGCTATCATTACGCTAATCAGCTGGTCGGGAAACATAAACTGGTTTTTATACCAGTAGCCGTAATCCTGGTGCCACTCCCAGGCGCCGCCAACTTTCGGCTCTTTTTGCATCAGTTTTGAATGGAAATGGCACACGCTGGATTGGCCGCCGAGCAGTTGTGCAACCGAACCCACCATCTTTTGACTCCTGGTTAAATACCCAAAAACATCATTGCCGGGTGTAAACCACAAAGACAGTTTGGTTTTTTTGCCCGATTGATCGTTCAGATCAAGTGCGTTGTTGAGCATGTTATCGTCGGCGGTTGCGGCTTTGTGCATCTTCTCAACCTCCGGTTTACTAAAATAACCTTTTACTACTATATAGCCATCTTTATGGTATTGGCTAACTTGATCTGCTGTTAAATTAATACTTGTCATACAATTGGTTTTGATACACCAAAGGTCAAAATCTTTGCGGGCTGCTGCCACATCACATCTGTTAAAAACCGATACTTTTCTGACATGCAGAAAGGATATATAAGTAAAATAGCTTATTATTGGGTATGAAATCAGTGCTCGAATACTTGCCCCGTAACGCAGGCGAATCATTTGTTACCAAATATTTTGATTACAATTTTTTCCCGACGCCTTGGCATTTCCATCCCGAATATGAACTTGTGCTGGTTACCGAAAGTACCGGGAAACGTTTTATAGGTGATCACATCAGCGAATTTAAGCCGGGCGACATGGTGCTTATCGGCCCATATCTGCCACATACTTACCAAAATGATGCTGAATACCTGGAACAGCATTCGGTATTAAGAGCTAAATCGATAGTTGTTCATTTCAAGGAAGATTCCTTTGGCCACGGCTTTTTTGCATTGCCCGAGGCGCAAAAAATTTCGGCTTTACTTCAACGCTCGGTGAAAGGGCTAAGCATTACAGGTAATACCAATAGGCTGATAGCGGCAAAGCTGGATGCTTTATTAGCCGCCGAAGGCTTAGCAAGGTGGCTGATATTGATTGATATATTAAATACGCTATCGGACAGTAACGATTTGCAGGAAATTTGCCATAATGTGATTACCGGGCAAAACCCTGCCGAAACAAAAAGGATGAATGATATATTAAATTTTGTCCTCATTAACTTTAAACGCGAAATTACCATTGCAGAGGTAGCCGGCTTGGCCAATATGGCCGAAAATTCATTTTCAAGATATTTTAGCAAGCGCACAAGAAAATCATTTACGGCATTCCTGAACGAGGTTAGGCTAAATTATGCCGCCAACCTGTTAATTGAAACCCCGGCCAGTGTAACAGCCATTTGTCTTGATTGTGGTTTTAACAACTTATCCAATTTCAACCGCCAGTTTAGGGCGGTATACCGTAACAACCCATTAAACTTTAGGAAGTTATATCAGCGCCATGCAATTTAACTCTTCAGATTCAAAACCGCACACCGCTGTAACGTTTTCGTACTGTTAAAATAGCTGCATGTTTTGCAAATTTCTGACTATCAAAATATTATATATTTGGTTCGTGTTTTTAAGATACAGCAGGAAAGGCACCCAGGCAGCGCAGTAACCCGATGTTTGGGTTTAAATACTGCCGTTTGATAAAAACTTCCAAACTCGAGAAATTTGGATTTAGTTGATGAGTAATTAGCGTTCCGGGATGAGATCCGGAACGCTAATTTTTTATGGCTGGCCTTTTTCCGGCACAATAACAATATCCAGGTCGGCTATTTTTTTAACATATAGCTCATCAACCAAAATCATTACAATTGCTAACAGTGGCACTGCCAGTATAACACCTAAAACACCGGATAAGGTGCCCATTAATACCTGCGCCAGTATGGTTAATGCCGGTGGCAGGTTTATCATTTTATTTTGGATAATGGGCGTTACTATGTTACTTACTATAGTTTGAGTAACCATATACATTAATGCCACAACTATAGCTGTATTTGTGCTGATGGTTAAAGCCAGCAAAACGCCTGGTATCATGGCTGCCAACGACCCAAAGTTGGGGATAAGCTTGAGGAGGCCGGTAAGTAGGGCAAGTACCAACGCCACGGGGATACTCATGATGCCTAACCCGATAGAAAGTAAAATGAATACCAGCACCATGGATAACATCATTCCTTTTAGCCATCCCTTCAGGGCAAAGCTAATCCTGTCTATCACCTGGTGGGCGAGCGGTTTGCGGCTTTCGGGCACTAACTTTATCATGCCATCTTTATACAGGTTAGGGTTGCTGGTGAAAAATATAGCCAGGAACAGGATGATATAAATATCGCCCAGCACGCCAAAGCTGGTATTAAAGAAGGATTTGGCAGTGGTCATTAAAGCATCTGAGTTATCATCGGCCAGGTATTCCAGGATTTTTCTGCCGATAGGGGTTTCGGCCAGTTTTAGTTTGGCATTACTAATTGTATGCGGAAGCGTATCGCTCAATATAGCTACCTGGTTTGATATTTTAGACCCCATAAACCAAAACAGCACCCCAAGCAGTACAAAGGTGCCACCGATAGAAATAATCATGCAGATGCGGCGGCGCCATAGGGTTTTCCGCTGGATCATGTCGCCCAGGCCGTGAAAGTATACGGATATGAGTATACCCGCCAGTACCATCAGCAATACATTAAAAGCAACCCGGGCAATCAGTATCACTACTACTAACAGGGCCACAACGGCAACGGTTTGCCATACTTTTTGAATGTAGGTGAGTTCTTTTTGAGTTGTTTTACCGGTATATTTATCACTATTGAGGGCCATATTGTCCTGATTTGAAAAAGAATGTTCAAATAGGGGACAACGAACACCTCCAAAAGTTTTAACAATAGCGCAATAATGATTTAATATCAAGCCCCAAAGCCCGAACAGCACTCATTCCTCCGTTTACCGGTGGTTAATCCAGCACAAATGTTGATATTGACCGTGCCGGGAGTAAAACGCCGTTGGCATACTTACTTTGAGAAGCCTGCATATTTACAGCCTTATCACCATTGGTTAGATAGGTGCTAAGCGTTTTGTATTTTTTGCCGCTGTTTTTTAAATCGAGTTTTACCTTTGTATCAGCGGTGCCACGGTTAACAGCAACTATAACCAGTTTATTGTTCGCATCTTTCCACGCCGAAACCAGGATTTTACTTTGCGTGGCCGGCGCCGTACCGGTAAGTACGCGTACCATGCCGGGGCGCACAAATAAACTGTAATGGCCCAGGGCCCACAGGTTTTTGGTTACCGTAAATTCGCCATCTTTAAAATCGGGTTTGGGGTTTAAAGCAATGAGGTAATACCGGGTGTTAACATCGGCGCTGCCCGGTTCATAGGCATTCCAGAATTGCCAGGCCGTAGCGTTACCGTCTGTGAAATCGGAGTGGATAACTTTTGCCAAAAACAACGCGCAATCTATCGCGCTCCGGTCGCCATTTGAGCCTTCCTTAAAACCATCGGCCAGCATACTGTATTCCGATTGCCAGAAGTTGACGCCATATTTTTTAGCGGTATCGGCCAGCTGGCTCCGGGTAGCTACCATGGCGCTGTCGGTAGTTTCGGTAAAGTAACTGTGGCCGGCAATTATTGGCGGTACGTGGTTTAAGGCCTTTACAGATAATGAACTGTTTGGGCCGAAGAAATGCTGGATTTGGCTTGATGAATTACCCTTGCCCGAATACAGGTAATTGAGCATGCCTGCTTCGCTTATCAAAATTTTAGTGTTCAGCTTCTCTTTGTTTAAAACTCCGTTAAGCTCATTAACTACATGGTATATTTCGTCATTTTTCCACGCCGAGCCTTCCTGGTCGCCCTGCATATACGGGCGCGACCAATCCCATTGGGGCTCATTAACCGGGCTGATATAGCTGAAATGAAGGCCTTCACTATCAAAATGACTGATCACTTTGGCCAAAAAATTGACGTAGGCGCCATAGGCATCGGCCTTTAGGTTACTGGTAAAGTCTTTTTCAGTTTTATAACCAAGCCCGTTACGCGTAAATTGCACGGGCGGGCTGTTTGAAAAGGCTATGAGTGTTTCTACACCATAATCATGTGCCTTTTTTAAAAAGAATTGATAGCCTGCCTGTTTGTTCCAGTCATAATTGCCATTTGGGCTTAAAAAGCACTCAGATCGCCTCCTGAAATCTTTAATTCCGCTGCTGTCCCCTTGTTCTGTAGTTCCGGCGCCAATGTTAAAACGCCAGGCCGATAAACCAATTCCCAATGGGTTTCCCAACTTGTCTTTTTGCTTGCTGAATAATAAACGGGCAATAGCCTCCTTCTTTTCGGCAGGCCAATATTTTCCAATCCCTTCAGAAAACCAACAGCCCGATGCACCTATGTTTTCAATAACCTGCGCCGTTTTGTTTAAGTCGATGTGAACTGTAATTGTTGTATTGGGAGTTTGGGCAACTGTTGAGCAGCTAAAAATAGTTGTCAATAGCAGTGCAATGCTTATCGGTTTAAAGAAGCTTTTTGTCGGTTTCATGTGGGTCAAATATAAGTAGGCAGCCTTATATTATCAGCTTTATCAAGTACTTTATCCTAATTGCTAAATAATGGGGGCTCCCGCTGTAATGTTGGGGGGTTTTATGTTTTAAGATCTGGCTTCCCTAACCAATACCCAATAAGTTGCATTGGTAAGCGGCTCTAAAAACGAAGCTGTCATTTCATAGCCCAGCCGGTTGTAAAAGGATATATTCCTTGGCGTAAAAGTTTCCAGGTAGGTGGGCAAACCCAACTTATCGGTTTGCTGTAGTACGTCGTTTACCAAAACAGCACCCAAACCTTTGCCTTGGAACTCAGGTTTAATGCCGACGATGGAAAGGTACCAGGATTCAGTCGCAATTAAATCCTCCAGTTTTGCCGACATAAAATCTACCATCTGCACGTAGGCATCAAGCACGCCATCACCTAAATTGGTTTTTAAAAATGCCTTCTTTTCGTGGCTTTTTTCCGATTCAATATCTTCGTTTAACGGCTTGCTCCATACAGCCGCGCCGTACCTGTGTTGGCCGGGAATAAACAGCAGGCCGTATTTTTCGGCCTCGTACATCGAATAATCAAGGTAGCTTATTAACGCATCGCGTTTCTCATTATCGCCAGGGATTGATTGTAATAGCCTGATATAAAATGGGTCAGGCTGTAATGCCTGGTATAAGGCTTCAGAAAATTCTTTATATTTAAGGGTGTACATGGTAGGCAAATATCGGAAATTATGCAGCCTACTAATAAATATATACAAATTGGGGTTATGGTTGGATAGGCCAGGCCCTGGCCATAAATCAAAACAGCCCGGAGATTTTTTAATCCCCGGGCTGTACATTATACGTTTATGGCTTTCTGCCTTACGCTTTCGGCTTTCGGCCTATTTCTTCATTACCTTGTTTACAATATCGTTTCCAAACACAAATACCATCAGGGTAACCAGTATTACAAAGCCTACTATTTGCGCGCGTTCCAGGAACTTATCGCTCAACGGTTTGCCTTTTATCATCTCCACTATCAGGAACACAGCATGGCCGCCGTCAAGTGCCGGTATTGGCAACAGGTTCATCAGTGCCAACACCATCGATAAAAAACCTACCAGGCTCCAAAAGTGTACCCAATCAATAGTGCCGCCAAACAGGTTAGCTATAGCAACCGGGCCGCTTACCGCTTTGTTAAACTTAACATCGCCTTTAAATATTTTGCCCAGGCCTTTGGCGTTATCAGTAAAAGTACTGATGGCCCGCGCCGCGCCGATAGGGAACGATTGAAAGAAACCGTATTTTATGGTTTTAATTTCGGGGAAATCGCTTTTTGGCCTTGCAAAACCAATAGTGCCATCGGCAGTTACCTGGGCTTTTAATGGCAAAATAGTGCTGTTGCGTTTTACGCTCAGGTCAACTACTTTTCCTTTGTTTGCCGCAAGCTGGCTTTGAATTTCGTCAAAAAATACTACAGGCCGGCCGTTTACTGCCACCACGCTATCGCCTTTTTGCAGGCCTGCTTTTTTAGCGTTCCCATAAACCGAATCGACCGAAAATTTGGTGCGTGGTACGCGGCTTATAAATTCTTCAATACCGTGGTCGGCCAAATCATTCAGTATGTTGCGGGGTACCGTAATGCTTAATGTTTGGGCACCACGCACCACGGTGAATACCGTGTTTTCCAATAATACTTTTGGGCTGGTGAGGTCATCAAAGCGGACTATCTTTTTGCCATTTACAGCGGTAATTTTATCGCCCGGCAATAGGCCTATTTTTTTGCCTACTACGCCCGGTACAATACCGTATTGAGCGCTTGAGTTAGGGATATAGCTTTCGCCGAAGCGGATAGTCAGGATCCAAAATATAAGAATACCCAGTATAATGTTAACTGTAACACCACCAAGCATCACAATTAAACGTTGCCAGGCTGGTTTTGAGCGGAACTCCCAGGGTTGCGGCGGGCCGGCCATCTGGTCGGTATCCATTGATTCATCTATCATACCGGCAATTTTAACATAACCGCCTAAAGGCAGCCAGCCGATTCCGTATTCAACACCTTTATATGTAAACTTAAACAGGCTGATATTCCATGCATCAAAAAACAGGTAAAATTTTTCTACTTTAATCCCAAATGCCCGCGCCGCCAAAAAGTGGCCCAATTCATGCAGGATTATTAAAATTGAAAGGCCCAGTACAAGCTGGCCTACCATGATCACTATACTCATTCGTTATATTTATCTATTAATAGTTTATAGCCTTTAACGGCCGTTTTTGTATAAAATTTTGCGCAAAGATGCGTGTTTCTTTGTCGGTATTCAAATAATCGGTTATGGTTGGCTGCGATACAAACGTTATTTGCTGCATACACTCCTCAATAAGGTCGCTCATGGCCAAAAATCCGATGCTGTTGTTTAAAAAGCCGGCAACTGCAATCTCGTTGGCTGCATTAATAATGCAGGGCATGTTACCGCCTTTTTTTAACGCCGCATAAGCTAAACCAAGATTGCGGAAAGTTTCCAGGTCTGGTTTTTCGAACGTCAGGTTAGGGTAAGCCGTAAAATCAAAGCGTTTAAAATCATTCTGAATACGGTTAGGATAGGTGAGCGCATGCTGAATAGGCAGCTTCATATCGGGCAGTCCCATTTGCGCTTTAATCGATCCATCCCGGAATTGCACCATGGAATGGATAATAGACTGCGGATGAACAACCACGTCAACCTGATCTGCGCTTACGTCAAATAACCACTTGGCTTCTATCACCTCCAGGCCTTTGTTCATGAGCGACGCCGAGTCGATAGTGATCTTGGCGCCCATTACCCAGTTTGGGTGTTTTAAAGCGTCCTCGCGGCTTACACCTGTCAAAAAATCAAGGCTGCGGCCACGAAACGGCCCGCCCGACGCGGTAATGATCAGTTTTTCTATCGGGTTGTTTTCTTCGCCCGCCAAACATTGAAAAATAGCCGAATGCTCGGAATCAACAGGCAGAATTTTGATGTCATGTTGTTTGGCCAGGTTGGTTACTATTTCGCCTGCCACAACTAAAGTTTCTTTATTGGCCAGGGCAATATCCTTACCTGCTTTTATAGCTGCAATGGTAGGCTCCAAGCCGGCAAAGCCAACCATAGCGGTAAGTACTATCTCAATATCGGGGTGTGTAACTGTATCAATAATAGCCTGGTGACCTGCCAGTACTTCTATCGGCAGGTGGGCTAATGCCTGCTTAACCTGCAGGTATTTGCCGGTATCGCATATAATGGCGTACGCCGGCATAAACTCGATAGCCTGGCTAATTAATAGCCCGGCGTTGGAGTGCGCGGTAAGTAAAAAAGCCCTGAACAGGTTGCTGTTACCTTTAATCACCTCGAGGGTTTGGGTACCTATGCTGCCTGTTGAGCCAAGTATGGCAATGTTTTTTATCTGGTTACTCAATTATAATATCTTTATATAAGAAAAATGCCGGTCATCCTATGCTTGTCAAAACACGCGCAGACAGGCCTTTGCACGCTATGCTTCGGCGGGCTACCCATCACATGTCCAATTTTCCTGTCATCCTGAGGAACGAAGGATCTATCAGCTATGCATGACTGATAGATCCTTCGCGAATAGATGCTTCGTTCCTCAGCATGACAGTCTTTGTTTTTGAATGCCGTCTTCCCTTCAGGGTTTCATTAAATTTTACGGCTACCCATGCCACTTTTTTCTGCGAATATAATTATAATACGCTTCTATTATGCCTGTTTGTCTTTTTCAAGTCTCCCCTTTAGGGGAGATTTAGAGGGGCTTAAATATACGCTTTTAACCCATCCGCTATCTTCCTGTCGTTCGATAGCCTTGGCACTTTATTTTGTCCTCCCAGTTTTCCTTCCGATCGCATAAAATTAATGAACGCGTCTGTTTTCAGGCCTTGGATGATCAAAGGTTGCAAAATGTTACCCTCAATCAGGTCAAAATAGTAAATATTTTTCTTTTGCAGGGCTTTATCCACTTTTATGGCAAAAGCCTGAAGATTGGCCGGCGGCGTTCCAAACTCCACAAACCACTCATGATAGGGGAGTTGCCCGGCCGACGGGTTAACTTGTGGCGCTACGGTAAATTCAACTATATCTACGCCCTCGGCCTTTGCTACGCTCATCAAAGCATGCTCTACCTCTTCGCCAATAACATGTTCGCCAAAAGCGGATATATAATGTTTAATGCGGCCGGTTACTATAATTTTATAAGGGTTTTTAGATATGAATTTAATGGTATCCCCTAAGCTATAACCCCACAGCCCGGCGCTGGTGTTCATGATGAGCGCGTAGTTTTTCTCCAGTTCCACATCTTTGATATTGATGCGGGTAGGGTTTGCGTTAAAATATTCTTCGGACGGGATAAATTCGTAAAACACCCCCGAATTTACCAGCAACAGCAGCCCTTTTTCCTTTTGTGAATCCTGGAAAGCGATAAACCCTTCGGAGGCAGGGTAGGTTTCTATCGAATCAATGTCAAAGCCAATACTCTCCTCCATCCTGGCACGGTATGGCTCGTAATTTACGCCGCCATGCACGTACAATTTAAAATTAGGGAAAATATCTTTCACCTTTTTACCCCCTGCCTTTGCCGAAAGCCTGTCGAAATACATCTGGCACCATGGCGGGATGCCGCTGATGAGGCGCATATCTTCATTAAAAGTCTCTTCAACTATGGCATCAACCTTTTGTTCCCAATCTTCAATGCAATTGGTTTGATAGCTTGGTAGCCTGTTTTTTTGAAGGTAGCCCGGTACATGATGGGCCACAATACCCGAGAGCCTGCCGGTGGATACGCCATTCTTTTCGGCCAGCACAGGGCTGCCTTGCAGGAAGATCATTTTACCGTCTACAAAACCGGCGTTGCCTGTCTCATGAATATAGGCAAGCAGCGCATTGCGTGCGGCTTTAATATGCTGGGGCATGCTTTCCTTTGATATCGGGATATATTTTACGCCCGATGTAGTGCCTGATGTTTTGGCAAGATATTTTGGTTTGCCGGGCCACAATACGTTTTCTTCACCTTTAACAACGCGGTCGATATAAGGACGGAGGTCTTCATAATCATGGATGGGGACATTGCGTTTAAAGTCTTCGTAATTGTTGATCTGGGCGAAATTGTGCGCTTTGCCAAAGGCGGTATCTTTAGCCTGGTAAATAAGGTTGCTAAATGTGTTTTGTTGCAATTCGAGCGCATTTTTGCGCAGGTAGTTAAGCTCCCTGTTTACAAGGGCCGCAAAAACTTTGCTCAATACAGATTTAAAGCCCATTTGTTAGTTGGTTTCAGACAGGTCATCATCTACATCAAGGTGGCTATAAACCAGTTTACGGTAGGTTACCATAATGATTACCTGGATAAATGGAAACGTTAACAGAAACCAGCAATAAAATGCCAATCTAAATATGAATCCACCATTTTTATCAAGTCCGGTTAAATTTATTACCAGGAAAACAGGTATCAGGGCAGCAAAGAGTATGCCTATTATAATAATAAATATGCTAAGGGTTTTAAAAAAGTTATCCTTGGTTATTTCGAAGCTTTGTTTGAGCGATTCTATTGGCGATGAATCATCGTCGACTATAAAGCAGATGCAAAATATACTACGCAGGCTTATATAAAGAATTAATATTAACTCAATAGTTTGAAAGATGCTTTCTAAGCCTATTGCGCGCTTGGCCAATACGTAAAAGAAGAATAATATAGCGACTAAAAAAGCGGTTAAGAAACCGATTATCACAAAATTTAAAGTCATTTTCATTGAGGGCAAAATGTCTTTAAATTCAAATTCATAATACTCCTTATCCATTAAGGTTAATATGAGTTTATAAAAACTCAACCCAATGTAGCATTGGGTTATTAATGCTATAAAGAAAAAAATAATGGTAGTAAGATAATCACCCATCAAAAAAAAAGTCTTGAAAAAGTCAAGTGCCTCGTTAATAATCAGTGAAATAACCGAATAAACAACAAGTGGTACAAAATTTTTCTTTAAAATATTCCATGCAGTTTTAATGGTCTCTGCAACAGAAAAGGTGTGGTACATAGGTTATTATGATCTGTTAAAAATTACCCGCTTCCAAAAATCCTGCATAAATCCTATCCCGTAGGCCGTTAGTTGAGTGAAGGCAGCTATAATGCTCAAAAATGCGATTTTTGCTGATTTATTTTTCCACCATGCATGAAAAAATATCAACAAAATGATAAACAACACTATAAAATTGCCCAATTTGGCTATCTGCCATCCCAACAGGTTGAAAATGAGCGTAAAAAGAAGGAATAGCGTAAACGCCGCCGGGAAAAAATGCACCGCCTTTAACTCCCGGGGGAAAAACTTATAAATGTTAATGCGTGCCCTGCCAAAAAAATGCAGCTGTTTAAAAAACTGAACAAAATTGGTGCGGCGCTTATGAAAAACAATAGCATCGGGGATAAGGCCTATCTTAAAACCCATGGAATGGATGCGGATGCTGTATTCAATATCCTCGCCCAGGCGGGTAATAATAAAGCCGCCGGCTTTTTCCCACACCTGCCTGGATACACCCATATTAAAACTGCGTGGATGAAATTGCCCAATCCCTTTTTTATTGCCGCGGATGCCGCCGGTAGTAAAAGGGGAGGTCATGCTATAGCTGATTGCCTTTTGCGTTGGCGTAAATGAAGCATGCGCTCCATCCGGGCCGCCATAGGCATCCAGGTAGTTTGCGCTTAACGAATTGTTCACAATCAGCAGGTAATCAGCAGGAATCAAACAATCCGAGTCGAATATGATAAAGTAATCGCCCGCGGCGCGTTCAAATCCAAAATTGCGGGTAAAGCCCTGGCCTTCGTTTGCTTTTTTAAAATAACGAACATTAAGCTCGCCGATAAAGCTATTTACAATGGCTTCAGCATCATTAACCGAGCCATCCTCAATCACCAAAACCTCAAAATTCCGGTACGTTTGCAACACCAGGGTTTCCAGCAGCTCTTTAATCTCCTGCGGGCGGTTATATAAGGGAATGATGATGGAAAAAAACATGTTTTTTAGATGTGAGATATGAGATATGAGATTTGAGACAAAGATTGTTTAATCGATAACTCAAATTTCATATCCCATATCTGGTTTGTTAATGGAGATATCAGACAAAGACCGGTTCAGTCTCGAATCTCATATCTCACATCTCAAATCTACTATATAACTTCCTCTACCAAATAATGGTTTCGTTCGCTTGAACTGCGGGAAACCAGTTCGGCAACAAAGCCGGTTAAAAATAGCTGCGAACCTAAAATAATGGCCACGATGGCCATATAAAACCAGGGATTATCTGTTGGCTGTCTTTCTTTGATATGATGCGACAGGTTGTAAAGCTTATCGGCCATTATCCATATCGCTATTACCAATCCGGTAAAAAAGCTCAATGTGCCCATGGTTCCAAAAAAGTGCATGGGGCGCTTGCCAAACTTGCCTACAAAAAATATCGACAGCAAATCCAGGAAACCGTTTACAAAGCGGCTCATACCAAACTTGGTTTTGCCGTATTTGCGCGCCCTATGCTCAACTACCTGCTCGCCAATTTTGGTAAAACCGGCCCACTTGGCTAATACAGGGATGTAGCGGTGCATTTCGCCATAAACCTCGATGTTTTTGACTACTGTGCCGCGGTATGCTTTTAAACCACAGTTAAAATCGTGCAGGTTATCAATACCGCTCATTTTGCGGGTGGCATAGTTAAATAACTTGGTTGGTATGGTTTTGCTAAGCGGATCATACCGTTTGGCTTTCCAACCCGATATTAAATCGTATTTTTCTTCGGTAATGCGGCGGTAAAGTTCGGGTATCTCATCGGGGCTGTCCTGTAAATCGGCATCCATAGTAATTACCACATCGCCCCTGGTAGCAGCAAAACCAGTATTAAGCGCGGCCGATTTACCATAATTGCGCCTGAATTTGATGCCTTTAATGAATGGGTTATCGAAGCTTAGTTTCCTGATCGTATCCCATGACCCATCTTTGCTACCATCATCAACTAATATGATCTCATAAGTAAAACGATTATCATCCATTACGCGGCTTATCCATGAGGTAAGCTCGGGCAATGATTCTGTTTCGTCATAAAGCGGTACTACAACTGATATATCCATTTATAAGGAATGTGATGCCGGGCTAAAAATATGGTCTGCCCGCAATCATCCGCAAAAATATAAAAAATAGGGAATGGTTTGTATAATGATTTTAGCCCCCTCTAAATCTCCCCCGGCAGGGGAGACTTTAATTGCTTTTTTAAGTCCTCCCTTCCGGGGAGGATTTAGAGGGAGCTTCACAATATGTAAAGCCTCTATTACGTTTAAAGCACTTGGAAATATTTGCATAACTTGCCTGTCATTATAAATAAAGCCTTCATGAAATTTTATAAAGCAATTCTTTTTGTTCTGCCGTGTTTTTTTTCCACATTAAGCTACGCTCAAACCGACGATCAACAGGGGGCAAAATACGATCAGCATAAAGTTTTCAATCCTTTATTTTATCCCGAAAAAGGTAATGAATTCAGGAATGCCGGTGGTGCCCCCGGCTCCAAATACTGGCAAAACCGGGCCGATTATAAGCTTGATGTTACGTTGGATACCGTGAAGCATCGCGTTGACGGAACCGCCATCATAACCTATACCAACAATAGTCCCGATGCCCTGACTTTTTTATGGCTGCAGGACGATCAGAATATTTACCGCGCGGATTCGCGCGCCGAAGCTACCAGCTCGGTTACCGGCGGTCGGTTTGCCAACCGTAGCTATACCAAAGGCGATGAAATAAAAGCTATTTACATTATAAAGAACGGCAAAACCACAAAGGCCGACTACCTGGTTACTGACACCCGCCTGCAAATACGGCTCAAAGATTCGTTGAAGGCCGCGGGTGGCAAGCTGCAGATTAAAGTAGAATACGGCTTCGAAATACCCCAATATGGTACCGACCGTATGGGCCGCTTGCAAACCAAAAATGGTTGGATTTACCAGGTAGCCCAATGGTACCCCCGCATGGAAGTTTATGACGATGTAACCGGTTGGAATGTACTGCCTTACCTTGGCGCCGGCGAGTTTTACCTGGAGTATGGTAATTTTGATTATACAATTACCGCCCCCGCAAGCCTGGTGGTAACCGGCTCGGGCGAATTGCTTAACCCAAATGATGTTTATTCGCCAACTACAATGAGCCGCCTGGCTGCTGCCCGTGCAAGCGATAAAACCGTGATGATAAAGGATGAGGCTGATGTTTTGAGCGGTAACGATCGCCCCAAAAAGCCGATGCTTACCTGGCGCTTTGCCTGTAAAAACGCCCGCGATGTAGCCTGGTCGGCCTCAAAGGCATTTGTGTGGGACGCGGCGCGGATTAATTTGCCCAGTGGTAAAAAAGCCCTGGCACAATCGGTTTATCCTGCCGAAGTTAAGGGTAACGATGCCTGGAGCCGGTCGACAGAGTATGTGAAGGCAGCCATCGAACTTTATTCAGATAAATGGTTTGAGTATACTTACCCGGTAGCAACCAATGTGGCAGGCACGGTAGGGGGGATGGAATACCCCGGAATTGTTTTTTGCGGATGGGAAAGTAAAGCAGGCAGCCTTTGGGAGGTAACCAACCATGAATTTGGCCACAACTGGTTCCCGATGATTGTGGGCTCAAACGAGCGTAAATATGCCTGGATGGACGAAGGTTTTAACACCTTTTTAAATAATGTAGATACCCGCGTATTCAATAAAGGCGAGTATTATGAACCTGTAGACCAACAAAAAGCCGCATCGGGTTTATTTAGTGCCGATGCAGAGCCCATTATGAATGTTCCCGATGTGTTGCAGGAGGTTTTTTTGGGCGTAGCCGCCTATGAAAAACCTGCTTTGGGGCTAACGATTTTGCGCGAGCAAATTTTAGGCGAGCAGCGCTTTGATTACGCTTTCCGCACCTATATAAAACGCTGGGCGTTTAAACATCCAACACCCTGGGACTTTTTTCATACCATGGATAACGCCGCCGGCGAAGACCTGAGCTGGTTTTGGAATGAATGGTTTTTTACTACCTGGAAACTCGACCAGGCAATAAGTGGTATTGCTTACCAGGACGGCGACCCGGCAAAAGGGGCGCTGATTACTATAGAGAACCTGGAAGAGATGGCCCTGCCGGTAACCATGAGCATTAAAGAAGAAAATGGCAAAACGGCCGTTGTAAAACTGCCTGCCGAAATATGGCAGCGGGGTGGCACCTGGACTTTTCCGTATAAGTCGACCTCCAAAATAACTCTGGCTACCATAGATCCTGACCATAAACTGCCGGATGTTAACCCCGAAAATAATTCGTTTAGCGGGTTGCCGGTGCCGGCCGGGGTTACCGCTGCCAGTGTAATAAAAACCTATCTTGATGCTATTGGCGGGGTTGATAAGCTGAAAAATATAAAAGACCTGCAGGTTTCGGCGGCGGCAAGTGTTCAGGGCTCCGAAGTGCAAATGCTTTCCAGGTACCGTGTACCGGGCATGTACTTTCAGCAAATTACAGTTCCATCATATAATAACCTGGCATTAAGCCGTATTTTGGTTAATAATGATAACATCAGTGTGCAACAGGTAAATCATGATATGCCTTTGGATGATGTGGCCAAAAAAATACTTAAAGAAAAAAGCAAACCATTTCCCGAACTGGATTATGACAGGTTTGGAAATGCGATGAGGCTTGATTCTGCGCTGAAAGTAGTAAACAACGATATGGCGTATGAAATTGACATACATATTGCCGATGGGGTAACTATTAAAAACTATTACAGCCAAAAAACCGGCCTCAAAATAAAGCAGGTAATTGATGGCACCTCAAGCTCGGTTACCGAATGGGGAAATTACGAGGGTATAAACGGCGGAGTTAAAATTCCATTTTTAATAAAAACGGTTATCCTTGGCCACCCGGCCGATTTTAAGGTTAAAGAAACGGCGGTAAATAGCAATATGCCGGCGGTGCAGTTTCAATAGTTTTTAATTAACATTTTATATATTTAGGGCGTTGATATTTAAATATCAATGCCCTTTTTAATTAATATGAAAAAATTTATACCTGCCTTAATAATAACAATATGTGTTACCGATAGCCTGTTTGCTTATGATAATTAATATAGCACCTAAACAATCATCTCCAAGTTTAAAATAGTTATTGCATTTATGAGCAAAGTACTTTACTTGTCTGTTTTAATAATTACATTCTGTAGCGTCCAGGCAAAAGCCCAGCGCGATACCATCTTTGTGTACATGCGCAATCCTTATTTTGACGCTGAACCGGTAACCGGCGTGCCGGTAAGCACCAAGGATAGCGCTCAATTTGTGCGTACTGTGATGTCGCCAGATAGCAGTGTAGACAAAACCCTTTTTCCCGTGGCTGATTTTTACCTGGATGGAAGAAAAAAAATGGTAGCCACATCAAACTTAGGATCGGCATTTGTTAATTTACAAGGCAGTGCTATAGAGTTTTATCCGAATGGGAAGAAGAAAATTATCTGTAATTATAAACATGGTAAACTAGATGGCGATATGATTGAAATGTATCCAAACGGAAAAATATACCTTTCCGGAACGTATGAACAAGGCAAATTAAAATTAATTACTTGTAATGATTCGACCGGGAAGGCTTTGGCCGACAACGGTAGTGGTACATGGATAAAATACAGCAGTGACTTCAAATCGATTGCAGAGCAGGGCGATGTGGATGGTGGATATGAAAAAGGGGAGTGGAAGGGCATATTAAGTGATTCTGTTTACTACGTTCGCAATTACAACCGCGGTGTTATAACAACAGCAGCTTGCTACGATAATAAAGGCCACCAGTATCCCTTTACCTATGCAGATAACATTCCAGAATTTAAAGGAGGCACGAATGGGTTTATGCAATTTCTGATACGCACCGTGCGTTATCCTACCGATGCCCGCCAGGACGGGGAACAGGGTAGAGTTATATTAACGTTTTGTGTAGAGAATGATGGAAGCCTGACCGATATTGAAGTTTTGAAAAGTGCCGGTAAAAGCCTTGATAAAGAAGCGATACGTGTTATGAAGCTATCGCCAATATGGACACCTGCCCACAAAGGTGGTATACCTGTTGGTTGCCAATATTCAGTGCCTTTGAGTTTTACTCTGGCAGGCCGTTAATCCAGCCCCAAAACCTTGCTCGTCCGCTTGCGTGTGGCAACGCTCAAAGCCTCATCGTTTGATAATGATTGCCCGTAAGATGGGATCATCAGCTTCAGTTTTTCCTGCCATTCGGTAGTTTTAATGTGGGTTTTAAAACAACGCTCAATCAAGTGAACCATAATAGGCACCGATGTTGACGCGCCCGGCGAAGCACCTAACAGGGCCGAAATGCTGCCATCTGCAGATGTTACCACCTCGGTACCAAATTCCAGTACGCCAGTGTGTTTGGCGTCTTTTTTAATCACCTGTACGCGCTGGCCGGCTATGTCCAGTGTCCAGTCTTCGGCTTTGGCGGTTGGCAGGTATTCCTGCAGGGCCTTAAGCCTGTCGGCAGGCGATTGCAACACCTGGCTAATCAGGTATTTGGTTAGCGGCCAGTTATCGCGGCCCACGGCCAGTAGAGGCAGTATATTGTTTAGTTTGATTGAGCCGAACAGGTCAAGCAACGATCCTTTTTTTAAAAAACGGGTTGAGAAACCCGCGTAAGGACCAAACAGCAGTTCGCGTTTTCCATCAATCATCCGGGTATCCAGATGCGGTACCGACATTGGCGGCGAACCTACCGATGCCTTGCCGTAAACTTTAGCTTCGTGGCGTTTGATAACATCGGGGTTGTTACATACCAACCATTGCCCGCTTACAGGGAAGCCGCCAAAGCCCTTGCTTTCTTGAATGCCCGATTTTTGCAACAGCGGCAAAGCACCGCCACCCGCGCCAACAAAAACAAATTTGCTGGTCAGTTTTCTTTTTATGCCAGTGGTTTTATCTTTTACGGTAACCAGCCAGCTGCCATCTTTATTGCGTTTAAGGTTGCTTACATCGTGGTTAAGGCTTAAGTTAACGCCCGGTTTTTGTTTCAGGTTATCAATTAAGCTGCTGGTAAGGCTGCCAAAGTTTACGTCGGTGCCGATATCCATAAATGTGGCGGATACAGCCTCGTTTTCGTCACGTCCTTCCATTACCAGCGGAATCCATTTTTTAATCTGCGCTTTATCTTCAGAATATTCCATCCCTTTAAAAAAGTGATGTTTGATAAGGGCCTGCTGGCGCTTTTTAAGGTAGTTTACATTGTCTGCGCCCCAAACAAAGCTCATGTGCGGTATCTTACGGATAAAGCTTTGCGGCGACGCGATATATTTTTTATCGATGAGATAAGTCCAGAATTCTTTAGTAATCTCAAACTGCTCGGCAATTTTGATGGCTTTTTTTATTTCGACGGTGCCATCGGGCAGCTCGGGTGTGTAATTCAATTCGCAAAAAGCCGAGTGGCCGGTACCCGCGTTATTCATTGGCGCCGAGCTTTCTGAAGCAATAACGTCAAGCCGTTCAAAAATTTCGATAGTTAAATCGGGCTGTAATTCTTTAAGCATTACCCCAAGTGTTGCGCTCATAATACCCGCGCCTATTAAAACCACATCAACCGTTGTTCCCGAAACTTTATCGCTGTTAACCATCTTAGTATGATACCCTGTAAAAGGTATTTTGAAATTAATTATACCAGGTATAACCCGGTTTTTGCAAAATTGTTATGCTGATTTAACCCCGGATAGCTGATTGAAGCAGGCGGGAAATAAATTTGACAATTTTAAGGATTTTTTAAAGAAAATCTGTCTCTATCTGTCCATTAATTGCAATAAAAACCATGTTTAAATTTAGATAGCCACGTTTTTGAACAAATTACCACAATTGTATTTATAATAAATTAACACAAAATAGATACTGGACTGTATTTATTAAGCCACTATTGTAATTAAGTTATGATCCTCAATAAATTAAATGCCGGTTTTGTTATAGCGCTTGCGCTGATAACCATAAGCGCCTGCAAACAGGAAAAAGCCAAACCAAAAGCTGTATCAAAGGATATTACCAAAACCACCGTGCAGGTGGCCGGAAAAAAAGATAGTGTTTACAATAACCCCGGCAAAAAATATGGAACAGCTACCGTTAGCGATCCATGTATAAAATGCCTGTTGCAGGTTATACAGGATAGCAAGAGTTTTAAGGCCAATACCGCCGGTTTATCGCCGCAGGATATTAACTATACCGTTAATTGGGTAAAAGCCACTAATCCTGCATTGCAGCCCGATACGAGCGACAAAACCAACGCTGTACGGGTAGATGTGAAAAGGATAGAAGAAGGAGAGGATAAAAAGCTGATTGCCTATATTTATAACAATGTAGATGGTACAATGTACCTCATAAACACCCAAAATAAGCTGGAGCACGCGGTAAGCAGCATTACACCCGAATTGCTCAAAAAAATCAGAAACAGTTGTTATTGGGGAGTAGCATCAGGGAAATAGTTTTGAGTTGGTTTATGCCAAATTAAAATAGTTAAAACAAACATCAGGAAGGTTGGTTGACCTACTCACTACTCACTACTCACTACTCACTACTCACTACTCACTACTCACTACTCACTACTCACTACTCACTACTCACTACTCACTACTCACTACTCACTACTCACTACTCACTACTACTGCCGAAACTGCCCGCTGAAAAACTGCGAACTAAAAATTATCTTTACCAAGGTAATTTTCTCTAAATTACCGTCCCTATAAAAACCAATTATGGATATTGCTTTCAATATAAATGAAGATATAAACAAACAGCTTGTTTATGAGCTTAAAACCCGGTTAAAAACAGTTTACCTGGGTGGCGGCGAAAAGGCTGCTTTGAAACAAAAAGAAAAAGGCAAAATGCTGGCCCGCGAGCGGGTGGCTTATTTGATTGATAAAGATAAACCCTGGCTCGAGGTTGGCGCTTTTACGGCCGATGGCATGTATGCCGAACATGGCGGTTGCCCATCGGGCGGTGTTGTTTGCGGCATTGGCTATGTGTCGGGCAGGCAATGCGTAATTGTAGCCAATGATGCCACGGTTAAAGCCGGTGCCTGGTTCCCGATTACTGCCAAGAAGAATTTACGCGCCCAGGAAATAGCCATGGAAAATCGGCTGCCTATCATTTACCTGGTAGATTCGGCAGGGGTTTATTTGCCTTTGCAGGATGAGATATTTCCGGATAAGGAACACTTTGGCCGCATTTTCAGGAACAATGCCATGATGAGCAGTATGGGTATTGTCCAGATTTCGGCCATCATGGGTTCATGTGTAGCCGGCGGGGCTTATTTACCTATTATGAGCGATGAGGCCATGATTGTAGAGGGTACCGGTTCGGTTTTCCTGGCGGGATCATACCTGGTAAAATCGGCCATTGGCGAGGATGTGGATAACGAAACCCTGGGCGGCGCAACCACGCATTGCGAAATTTCGGGCGTTACCGATTATAAACAACCCAACGACCAGGCTTGTCTCGATTCTATCCGCAACATCATGAGCATGGTGGGCGACTATAACAAGGCAGGGTTCGACAGGATAAAGCCGGTTGCCCCCAAATTAGATCCCAAGGATATTTACGGCATTTTGCCCGATAACCGCGAGAAGGCTTACGATATGCGCGAGATTATTTTACGGCTCCTGGACGATTCGGCTTTTGAAGAATATAAGGAAGGTTACGGCCAATCCATTATTTGCGGCCTTGGCCGTATTGATGGCTGGGCAGTAGGGATTGTGGCCAATCAGCGCAAAGTGATTAAATCGAAAAAAGGCGAGATGCAATTTGGCGGCGTCATCTATTCCGACTCGGCCGATAAGGCTACCCGTTTTATTATGAATTGCAACCAAAAGAAAATTCCGCTGGTGTTTTTGCAGGATGTAACCGGTTTTATGGTAGGCAGCCGCAGCGAGCAGGGTGGCATTATAAAAGATGGCGCCAAAATGGTGAACGCGGTAGCCAATTCGGTAGTGCCCAAGTTTACCATAGTTATAGGCAACTCCTACGGCGCGGGTAATTATGCCATGTGCGGTAAGGCCTATGACCCAAGGCTGATATATGCCTGGCCATCGGCAAAAATAGCCGTTATGGGCGGGGCACAGGCAGCTAAGGTGCTGGTGCAAATGCAATCGGCAGGATTAAAGGCAAAAGGGGAGCTGGTAGATGAAGTGAAGGAACAAGAACTGTTAAAACAAACCACCGACAGGTACAACAGCCAAACTACGCCATACTATGCCGCCGCAAGGCTTTGGGTTGATGGCATTATCGACCCATTGGAAACCCGTAAGGTAATATCCATGGGGATAGAGGCGGCTAACCACGCGCCAATTGAACGGGCTTTTAATGTGGGGGTGATACAGACGTAGTTGTGAGTTGTGAGTTGTGAGTTGTGAGTTGTGAGTAGTGAGTAGTGAGTTGTGAGTTGTGAGTTGTGAGTTGTGAGTTGTGAGTTGTGAGTTGTGAGTTGTGAGTTGTGAGTTGTGAGTTGTGAGTTGTGAGTTGTGAGTTGTGAGTTGTGAGTTGTGAGTTGTGAGTTG
>Ga0307515_10005286_pt1 | contig 26247 bp, 25 predicted proteins | sample 17_EM_MG_FD_194513 | JGI IMG/M metagenome (GOLD analysis project Ga0307515, IMG submission 194513) | Populus trichocarpa ectomycorrhiza microbial communities from riparian zone in the Pacific Northwest, United States - 17_EM | ecosystem: Host-associated > Plants > Roots > Unclassified | place... | reverse complement strand
AGTTTACGGAACGGACTCCTGGGTCATTCATCGAAAAGCGTCAAGCGACTATCGTCTGGCGATTCTGGACCGGCGATTCCAACAACCCGGACGACGAAGCTTGGGCACGCCGTCAAGCGGCGGAAGCACAGAACCATATATTCGACACCTTTGCGGAGCACCTCCGAATAGTGCCATCCGCTAACAGCTTTTCCATCACGCCACGTACCATGGGAAGAGCCACGGCTGTCAACGCCATTCTTGACCCTTCGCTGCTGAATTGCAACTCGCCAAAGGACCCGAGTAAAGGAAGTGCGGCCGATGATGAGGTGCATGCGGGGAGATTCGACTTGATCCTCACAATTGGGTCGGATGAGTCTTTGATCAACCGGATGAAGCGACTTCCGAACGCGGAGACGATCTACACGGGAAGCCGAAGGAGTGGGGCGTCATGGAGACTTGAACCCGCGAACCTTTACGCAGTCTTGGAGCAAATGATAGGTACATCGGGCGATGAGGCTCATATAGATGCACATACCTTTGGAATATTTGCTTGAAATTGTGCATCGATGTTGCTCTTGTGTTGTAGATCGTTGGTCTGTCGTAAGACATGTTACCCTTTTACGATCGGGCGAGATTCGACATTCTTCTCCAGGCCAGCCGACTATCTGGTCACACACTGAACCGCATATCTGGACGCAATGGTACTGCAATAGTGCTTCCAACGGGCCAGTTGATAGAGGGGTTCTTCTTGCTGGGGTAGGGGGTGATGTGAGTCGCCTACTCTCTGGAGTGCTTAATTCCGACTTCTGGAAATCTGGCGTCAATAGTGGGCCGAGTACGGGCCTACTGCCGGAATCCGGTACGACACGAGACGACAGTGGGGAGGTTGACTAGCTCGTCGGAAGTCGGAAATTCGTCCAATCGCAGCCAGATTAAAAACACGAGGTAAGGGGGTATGTTTTCATTTGTTGGACAGTTGATATGATTTTGATAAGCCGTATTTGAGGTCAGGTAGTTGTCCAGAATTTGAACTTGCAACGCATAACCCGGCCGTTCGTAAGAAGGAGCAACGGAGGTGAGCTGGTTTTCGGGTACCTCGAGGTCGGCGCAGAGAGGTCGGGTGAGGGTCCAAACGAAGCCATCGATAAGGATGAGTGATCTTGGGGTGATATCGTGGTCAGGTCCAAGGTTGCGCGCTCCGCACTTGTTCGTTGATGAACCTTGGACCTGACGGTTTCCCAAACCAAAAGTCAGATTCGACGAGTCAACGATCATCCGGCTTCTCCGCTTTACGCTCTCTGCCGCATTTGCTCTATCTCCCCATTGTTCACTCAAAACGTCCTCGCTCGCTGACACCCACAGGTCCCAGCCCACCGGCAAAAACGGAATCTCGACGTCCCACTCGTCAACACTGTCTGTAATCAATGAATAGATGATATCATGAAAGTTGCGGACATGTATGACCGTTTCGTTTGTCGTCCCTTCCACAGCGGTGTCGATCACACACTGGACACTCTCCCGTCCCCGTCACCGCCTAATATCCTTTTTCCCCTTCTGAGCGAGTCATTTGTCGCCGCAGGCTGCGGGATGACAAGGGGAAATCGAGTCCCGCATCCGCTTCGGAAATCCGCGACAGCGAGACAAGGTAGACAAGGTAGTAAACGGAAAAACGTGACGGAAGTACATGCTGCCAAATATCTTTGCGCCTGCAAGGGGATCCGCGTACCCGGATTCGGGCAATAATGGCGCACCTGCATCCAAGTATATTCACCGCATTCCACGATGTAACGACATGAGGCCGTTCATTCATTGATTCTCCGACTATTTATCAACCCCGCCTGGACCACTTCGTCCTCTATCAGTTCTCCGCGTCGAAAAACCATTCACCTCCCCGTCCAAATCCCAGCGTCATCCACAAAACAACGATTTCCCCCGCCTTATGCCTCACACAACGCCAACATATTCGGCCCAGTTTGTCTTCATCGGAACTGCTCTCCGCGGGGAGCGTGCCCCAAAATGTCTCAAGCACTACTTCCGGCTTAACACCCTCCCCTTCGATGCCAAATCCCCATGGCGCATCCCTTACGATGAACTTCCTCCACTCGTCTCGGGCTCTTCGTCCTTACGGTGGCAAAAGTGGAAAGAGCCAGGACCAGGGGAGGGTGTGAATGTGTCGATTCTGCCGTCAGCGCGCTTCTTGCTGAGCGGGGAGGAGACAAGATCCGCCCCATGGGCAAAGTGGAACACAGACGTCATCGTTATCTGCGTTTTCTTGGAAGACAGCGTGACGACGGAGAAGCGGTTGCAGCAGGTGCGTGTGTCGGCTCCTCCTCCCGCCTCATTCATACGTTATGACTCACGCGACCCTTGTTCTCACCCTCGTTTTTCCCTCAGAGCCTTCCTAATTTCGCTGAACTGCCTTCTCAAACTCAATTGGTTGTCGTTGGGTTTCGCCTCGAGCAACAGCACGCGGCAGAGTTGGGCATTACGGACTGCGACATGAGTTGGGAGCAGGCGAATGACTTACTGAGAAAGACCCATCAGAGTGTGACCTACTTTGCTCAGGTTCCGACGACGCTAGATCAGGCGGGTGAACACCTCTACCAACTGCTCTCGTGGCTAGTCGCGCGGAAGATCAAACGACTGCCTTTGGCTCTCTAGTCGAAATGACGAAAAAATTACGCAGCAATTAGCTCATAATCATCCCATCCGCCTTCGTTCTTTCGGAACCGCCTTCTGGGTTCCCATTCAGAAGCCGACCTCTTGTTCTAGTTGTATCTATACCCTGTATCATGCCGCCCTTCTTCTCTATGTCCGACTCCTAATGTCCGACGCAATAATTTATGAATACGGTACATGTTCTACTTATTCTCACCTCGACTGCGGCACGCAATCAGTTTTAGTCTTTTCTCTCCGTTTCGGACGGCTATCCCATCAGGAGTCGATCGGTTTCATGTGCCACGCTAGCCGGGTGTTACGACCCGGGTCGTTTGTGCAGTCAGGGACGGCCGGCCGAAAAACGGCCCTGGTTGGTTTGAATGGGACTTGATAGTCACCGCAGCAGAGAAAAAATGGTTTATACATCGAGTATAGTACCCTTTCGAACACTCCCCCATCCTAAATTGCGACGTTAGCGTGCTGAGGGGTAGCAAAGGATCGAGTATGCTCACCGACGAGTCGCCAGTGCTTGTCGATACGTCTGGACAACGCAACTTTCTCCCCGACCTCTGTGCACGCTGGCTGCGTCAACTGGAGCTTGGCAAGGTCGGCTTTTACACTGATGACCTTTCCACCGCACGACGTTGATCCAATGTTGACGAGCAAGAGCTCTCCCTTTGCCAACTTTTGTACCTTGGTCTGTTTCTTGTCGTCCGTCTTGACACCAAGCAGCCGACGCAACAGGAACAAGTTGATTTCCAGCTCTGCGGTCAGGTCAGCAGCCATCGAGAATATCTCAAACAATGATACTTGCCAGTGTAGATCGAGGGGAGCTTCCCTGGAGTTCCTAACACGTGACCGACGAGACGGTCGGCACGGCAAAGCGTAGGGTCGATCAACGTCCCGACACCGATCAGTCCTCCCGGGACGGCATATTGCAAGTGGTTCTGCTCCGCGTGCAGACTGACGATCCGGCTCATTATCGGCTTGCACTGATGTTGGCCCCTCTCGTCCCTCGTGACGATACCGGGTCGTATCTCGACCTCTTGGCCGACACGTAATACACCCATCAGAATCGAGCCACCCGCCACACCTCCTTTGAGCTCCTCGACTTCGCATCCGGGCTTGTTGACGTCGAAGGAACGAATGACGATCAGCTGCGGGTCAGCGGTGAAGTCTCGTACGGGGATGGGAATAGTTTTGACGATGTATTCATTAACGGCGTCGATATTGAACTTGAGCTGAGCGGAGATGGGGACAATCGGAGAGCTTTCAGCGACGGTACCCTTGACAAAGGATACAATGCTTTTGTGGTGTTCCTCTGCTGCTGACTCTTTGATCAAGTCGACTTTGTTTTGGAGAATGATCAAATTCTTGAGCTTCATGATTTCTACTGCCGCAAGATGCTCCGAGGTTTGTGGTTGTGGGCAGGTTTCGTTCCCAGCAACGAGCAGCAGAGCGGCATCCATGACCGCTGCACCGTTTAACATGGTAGCCATGAGAATGTCGTGGCCTGGGCAATCGACAAATGAGATGTGACTGCAACGTAAAGTCAGAAAGCGAAAGGAAAATAGCGAAGAGAGTCACACCGAACGAGCTTCATACGCGAGTTACACCCTGGTCGTTCGCATGGTGGCCGATCTTCCTTGTTCGAGCTGTATGACCGATAACACCCTGGTCTTGGGCATGCTTGGTTCTCACACTTGTAGACCTAAGGGTGGAGATTAGGGTGGGAATTTTTCACCAGAGAAGTGGTGCGTGTCATAGAGTAAGATGGGGCATACCTTGGCATTTGCGTACCCGAGCTTGATCGTAATATTACGCACGAGCTCGTTTTTGAATCGCACAGTGTGAACGCCAGAGATCGCCTTCACTACTGTACTCTATATAAGTTATCAGGAAGCTGGAGCGCTACAGATTTAAAGATGACGCACTTTTCCGTGTGCTGTTCAATGGCTAACGAGTCAGCGACTTGCGCAACTCAATGGTAAATAGAATACAGCCTACCTACGTGCCCAATGACACCTGTCCGTACCACAACGCGTGCATAAAGTCAGTCGAGTCATTGATCTCCTGCAACAGAGGACTTGCCCAGGTTGATCGTAGCCTGTGAAGGAAGGAAGGAGATGAGTTAGCTCAAATCTAAATAATATTACACCTTGGAACTGCAACTAACCTGTTTTGATATTACTTCTGGTGAAAGTGGTGTGAGCTTCGAGACGTCGACTTCGACAAGCTCGGGGTGAGAGGGCTGGTGGACTTGCTCATCGTCAGATTCGACGTCAGACATAATGGAGAGTCTTGGAGATTATTCTAAAATTTATCGAGATTTCTTCCTGAAAAGACGGCGAGTGGTGGCTCACAAGTTCAAACAAACTCAATTCCTCCCCAACCATCTCTCGATCGATATGGTACGCGGGTCAGGCAAATACAAAGTCAAACGCGGAGGTGGCAGACAGTTCACAGATGTGCGGGACATGAAACTTGGTAAGGACAGGGTCGCTGTGAGCAAACGGTCAGCCTATCGCTTCGACCGGAGGCGTCTTGCGCCTCATTCGAGCCGATCGTACTAATCAGATCGAGAAGAGACAAGAAGGAGGGAGAGTCTGAGGATGAGGATGAGTCTGAGGAGGAAGAGGGAGAGGGAGAGGGAGAGGTAGAGGAGGTAGAGGACGCGGAGGAGAGCGCGGAATCTGAGGCCGGCAACTCGAAGGGCGCCATACCATCGACAGCGGAGGACGTTGCTGCATCCAGGAATGCCAAGAAGGAAGAGAAGAGGAAGGCGAAAGCCGCAGCTGGCGACATAAACGATGAGGATGCTGATCTTCCAGTCAACGCAAACCGCTTGCCCGTCAAGAATCTGACCATCTCTGACATAAACGCCCCAAGAGAGCTCAATAGGAAAGAAAGGTTCGTTCACTGCGGGAGCAATCCTTACGGGGCCTGACACCGAATCAGGGAGGCCAAAGAGAAGCAAGAAGCAAAGGAGCGGTACTGGAAGGTAGATGCATATCTATTGATCAAGTACCCGCTCTAACTAGCTCCCTTCCAGTTACATCAACAAGGCAAGACAGACCAAGCTAAAGCAGACCTCGCCCGTCTCGCTCAAATCCGCAAGCAGCGCGAAGAAGCTGCTGCTGCACGTAAATCCGCCGATGGAAGTAAGCAAACCAGATGATACCCGCCCGCTAGCATCTGATTAAGTCGTTCGCAGCCAAAGCGGCCGAAGCAGGAAAGAGTTGAATTTGATTGCGTTCAGAGCTTTTGGAAGACCCGGAGTATGACCGCGGTCTGAGTGGTGCGCGAATTTGTATAGAGAACGCTTGGATTTGCCCGTCGCGGCCATGTCAACAGGATTGTGAATACTTTGGACCCATCGGAAGGTGTTAACTGGCATTAAAATACAGCCATATCTAAAAGAGCTCAGTCAAGCTTGGTCAAGCTGAGGACACCAAGGCGTGGAAGTGAAAATACGGTGTTTCTGAACTGTCTTTTCGAGCAGAAAATGGGACTCTGATACGTACTCACTACACGCGAGGTAACGCAATCAGCGACTTCCAAGTTGTATACAACACCTCAAACAACTTCATTCGCCACATCATCGACGTCACAGGTATCCACGCAAGGGAAAGGAGAAATACATAGGAATGGAGGGACAGTCGCAAACTCGTATCGTATAGTAAAAGAAAGCAAGAATGAGTACGTGTGGGTCGAGGGATCGAGTAGGAGGGAAACGACTTAGCAAAGGCAACTAGTAAAGTCTGTTCCGTGGGAAAGGCGGGTGGTGTGGGACAAAAAGAGCAGTAGATAGGGCTATGTAGTGGTGTAACTCAAGCAGAGGACGGGATCCGGGATCTGTGATACTGTACAGTTGAAGATGACAACGTTGGACAGGCGTGGGTGATGTATACTGTAAATGATGGCAGCAGATTGGTGATCCAGAGTTCAGTCCAGAAGAGGGGTACTAGGCACGATCCAAGACCATGGCTAGCTCCCAGCATTACCAACTGCCTGGGGAACAGCCAGGGAGATCTCAGGCGACGCACGTGCCTCACTCGTAGGCGAGGTACTCTGCGGAGGAGTCTGAAGCTGCATTGGTCCGTTCGGGTGTATGAAGCGGTCTGAATATGCGATCGACTTGTGTGCAAACATCGTCGTTGACAGTGGTTGTGGTGGTGTATTGTACCGATTCCACTTTTGATATGTATGTGCTTGAGGTGAGAACGAGGGAATCTGACCTCCTTGTTGGTGTTGATCAAACGAGCGTGATCGGTACGGGCTGGGTGGGCCGTTATTCGATGAGGGATGCGATGGGGAAGGCATCTGCGGCTGATGGTGCTGAAACTGGTAGTGGTAGAATGGCGGTATAGGGTACAAAACCATGCCTGCGTTAGCATTCGGGACGCTCGACGATCCGGGCCCTTGCTCGCTGGTGGTATGCCCCCCTTTTGCTGAAGGCGGACCTCTCAAAGGGCTAGGTGGTATTGGAACACACAGCCCCTTGTGCGGCCTTGGCGTGCTGGATGAAGGCGGAAAATCTGGCGTTTCACCACCAAACGGTTTTCGAACACTCGGGCGGCGTCCCCGTCCATTAAGTTTCCTGTCCTTCTCTTTCTCTCTTTCCGTTCCTTCGTCCTCCTCACCGCTTCGTCCCTCAGTGGCGAGACTTGCCAATCCAGACGAGCTTGCTTGGCTGGGGGACGAACTTCTGATACTGGGGGCGTCCAGTAAATCGTCTCCACCTTCGTCATCCTCTGTCGTGCTACTCCCAGGAGAACAGCTAATTCGGCCAACAAGCGGGTTGGGATGGTGCGCAACTGCCAACTTGAGTCCATTAGCGAAGCGCTCTTCGAAGGACGATTGCCGAGTCGGTGAAGCGTGTTCGGATGGTGGTTTGGTCCATTTGGATCGGCGAGGGGCCATATGCGGTGGTGGAGTCATACTCTCTGACTTGCAAGGAATTGGGAGAGGCGCAGAGCTGGGGATGAACGGAGGGGCGAGAGCATTCGGCACCGAACCTGTAGATACCACAAGCTGCGGCTTTTGTTGTTGTGGTTGCAATTGCTGGGCTGAGGGCTGTGTTGAGGGTTGTGACTGGGATTGCTGTTGTAAATGTGCAGGTGTGGGCAATATGATGGGGGTGCCATTAGGATGTGAAATAGATATCGGTGTTGATAGAGTCGTAGTCATGGTGGTGCCCTCATTGCCAGATTGAGCGCTTTTGGATGTCGAAGCAGTCGAAGCCAAACTGGCATTAGACAATCTATGTGGTATATAAGGCCTATTATCGGTCGTAGGAGATGGTGCGCCAGTCGAATGCGCGCGACTTGTGTCTGAGGGGGGGTAGTGCCGGGTTGGAGGCCGTCGACTCGCACTTTGAGGCACGTCTTCTCCTCGGTCCTCGCACAACTGTGCAAGTGCAAACATAGCGCGATCAGGACGTGTGGATAGAATGCGCGAAGCGCGCATGAATTCACCACGAATCTGAGGTGAGATGTCAGATGAGCCAGTAAAAGAAGGGGACAAAACCGACTGTGTAGAGACCGTCTCTGGTCACGCATCTTCCAACGTTAAAGTCTGTTTCGAAAGGGTCCTAAGGAGCTCCTTAAGCCATGAGGCACAACCGCGAACCAAGACGACGGACCTCTATGCAAAGGCTAACCCCATCGCGGGGATCTGATGGTCTATTTGTTTCAAGCTATAGAGCGACCGTCAACTCCCACAACAGGAACCAACGAGGAGGAAGGCTCACAGCATCCTTCGTGATCGGCCCTACCCGAATGGAAATGGCGGTATTTCCATAGTTGAACTCTTTAGCGTAGTATCGGAAGAAGTCGATAAGCCTATCAAGGGGATTCCCGTTAGCCGAAGATTAAATTCATCGGCCATGAACTCACAAGTCGGCAATACTCTCGGTATTCGACGACCGCCATCTTTGTCTAAGCATCTCAACGTCATCAAAGAACCTGTGATTGTGGAGCGTCAGTACCCAGTTTCTGATTGGCCAGTAGGAGAAGGGCATGACTGACCATACATTCCTGCCGTTGATGTGGCATTCATCCTGAGGTGGCAGAACGGGGACACCAGGTCAGATGTCCTGTACCGGACGAGTGGCCTGAGTGGATCACGTACATGGCCAATCGGTCTTAAGGGAGGTAGTTGTTGTAAGTTAGGTAATACTGGCGGATTCTTGACATGTACAAGGAAATAAATAACGAGCATGGCATATCCGTAGCTTGAGAGCGTTCCGTGATAGGGGTTGTTGATTTTTCTGGGTGTACCACTTCATTAGATGGAAGCGTGATCATCAGACGATTCAACCCACCGACGCTTGCTCCACAGTTTTACTGTAGGAAATTAGTTGATGTTGGAAGAATAGAGGGGGCTACAACTTACAAAATAATACTAATGTACGGACCCTGGTTGGGTCAATTGCGGCGTAAGTGTACAAGAGTCTGGTATTTTCTAGGGCAAGTCGATTCTCAAAACCAATGTCGCAAGCAATACCAAACGGTATACTGGGTGAGGCTTGCAATGATAATTTGATGATCGGTATCCCTTGAAGACAAGTTAGTGACGGCAATTACGGAAGAGCCCGGACGGGAACTGAGACGAATGGATGGTAGTGGGGACAGTGGGTGAGTTCGTGGGGACATCCGCATCGAGTCCAGGCCGCGGATCGAAGCTCCAGTGACGAGCCTGCCACGGGACGGCGAACGACCGGCGCCGCAGCAGCATCCTGAGAATGTTCAACGAAATCACCAACAACTCACTTGCGTTAGGGAGCGGTTTGACGACAAATTTTGTTTCGCGCTCGAGGAGCTGGGCAGCCCTGAGGACAAATTGGGATGGATTCTTGTTAGATGGGGCCTCTCCAGGCTTTGAGCCAATGAGACAGCAGAGATCCATATCTGATTGAGGATCAATCAGCAATGGTCCCGGGATTAGCGAGCGGGAACCGACCCGAGTTTTTGAGCTCGAAACCGTTAGCGGTGGAGCCGAAGGAAAGGAGACGACTTTCCGGCTCAATCGTGCGAATCAGTCGTTCGAGGAGCTTCCTATGTGTGAGGCATGTGTAAGCCTAGAGTCGTGGTATCAACAGAGCACAGTTGGATTTCTGACCTTACGTCCTCCTTGACTGCGACCTCTTCATGTGGGGGCAGAAGTTGCACGACAAATTCCACGAGGCACTGAGAGAGATCCGCGATGAAGAGGCTCCGCGGTCGTCGTCCAGGGTGCGGTTGATGCCCTGATATGCTCGACATCGACGGGGGCGCTGGTTGGACGGACTGGATACGCTGGGGTTGCGGCTGGGTATGAGACTGGGTGCTCGTGCTCGGTGTCGGATGCAAGGTCGACGTCGAGACGTGAGCCATCCTTTTGTAAGAGGGAGAGTGGGTCCAAGCCTTTGGACCGAGCCAGAACAAAGGTAAAGACCATGAGCAAATCGTTGCAAGGCGGAACAATAACCGTTCTAATGGAGGTGAGCCTTAGTTATCCTTATTTGTGTCTGGTATTTCTCCTACTCTATATATCTGCTTTGATCAGTTACTGATCCATAGTTACCGCCTTCTCAGTTTTCTGGTTGAGGAGGTCCACCGACCACCTCCAGCATCAAAACAGACCCTTACTCTCGGTGCTCTATCCCTTCCTTCTCCTGGACTCTCCTGGCTAGCAATGTGGATTGGGATGGAATCGCGATGCCGATGTCCGTAAGGTCGCTGGATCAGGAATAAAGCGAAATCTGTATACTTATAGTATCAAATGACTCATGCTAGTAGCCGGTTTAGTTGATGTCTAGATGTATTGCAGTAAAGGTGGCTGTATACATTCAAAATGCGAAGCGGGCCAGGCAAGCTGGAGGAAGGGGTCATAATGAATGAAAGTCGCAAATGCCCTTCGTACCAGAAGGCATTGCAGTTCCAAGTGGCGTCCTTACCTACCCAATGTTGTGGTGGTCGATCACGGTTTTATTCTGGGGTACTATTGTGGCGGTTGTCATGGATTGGCAGGTAATCATTACACTTGTTACAAGCGCAAGGTGTTTGTTGTACTATGCTATAGTGACCCCGTGTTGGAACCACGCCACCGTCACCATAATCGGTGCCGTAGAGCGTGAGGAGTCCATACTGGAGGCATTGAGCTTGGTGCTAGTGTCCTCGACATTAATTGACAAGAGCGTTTTGCGTAGTCACAGTAAATTCTGAGATTTGGTACGGTGGCTCGATCGAGCGGTTCGGTCGAGGAGAGCCTGCCCTCCATTCTAGGTCTCTTCTCCAAGTTGCCGTAACAGATCAAAGGTGAATGGTTTGCTGTCGCTCCATCCACAGAGCGTGAGGCACAAACAAGATAGCCGTTGCTTCTTCACCTTATTTGAAGTTGTTGATTCATGTTTCACTTGCTTTCTGGACCAGATAGAAGTGGACGCAACCAAGACTGGACAACTAGAAATAAGTGGTAATAGCGCAAATCTGCCTGGCTTCTTCGGCCCAAGAATTAACCTCCTTGAGATGCGTGCTCGATCTCCAGAAGACAAACCATCACTTCCATTCAAGCACGACATCCAGGGTCAAGCTGAAGCAAGTCTCAAAGGGAAGAATACAGGAGCGCAAGGGGATCTGAATATCATGCACCTCACGCGGATGCGAAAATGGAGATTCAGGCTAAACGATTTGGGAAATACGCGTATGGGTGAGCAAGTAGCGACAAAGGTACAAAGATATATGATGGGGAGATTATAACATGGACGAGACCCTGTGTGACAGATGGCTCTGCAGGACATGGTCGCCGAAGCACAAAAATAAGTCATAGTGTTGTAAGTCCCGATTTAACCTAATTGTGATTTATTCAGCGGTAGCCATATCCGAGAATAACTTGTGTTCTTATTGGCCGGTGTTGCTTCACTGGATGTTGACATAGCCATAATTCCGTTATCTCGACAGATTCTCGCTTACCATGTACAAATCCAATTGTCTTGCTCTAGTTGCAGTCTCCTTGCCAGGCGGGTCGCCGTGTTAATTCGTCGGTTTCACCTTTCGAAGATCCTCGCCATTACTCAAGGGTGAATAGGCCATTGGGCAGTGTATGAATGATGCGGTGAGTCTGGCCCAGAACTTTTATTTCTTGGAGAGAGGGTACCAAATGTATTTAAGGCCATTATGTAGTGTCACCTCACAGAGGGCTCATGTGAACAATCGTTCCACTCTTTCAGATGTTCAAAAATTTCCTCTACCCAGCCTTCCTTCACCCCCCCTGAAGTAGCGAGAGGACTGGGCTATGTTCTCGACTCAAACTATGGATTTGGGGGTGGATAGCCCGATCCAGTACGACGTACATACAATCTAACAAAGCAAAAGTACACAGCATGTGAACTACTCGCTGGACGACCCACCCGACACAATGAGTGTGGGTGAAGAAGAGTTGGTGGTGAAGAAGCGGAGCTGCCTTTCTGCCGCCTCCTTGGCCAAGGCAAATGACAAACGACCCAAAAAACATCCAGAATCCTCGTACGGAATCATCTCAAGTAATTCACTCTATATGAACTTGTTAACAGCTGCATCGTTCAATCTCTCCTTGGCCGATGCCCGCTTGTTCATAGGTGAAGAACGCATAAAAGTCTTTTGTCAGTAGCTTAGCATATCTGCTGGCTCCAGTAATGGCCCCCAAACTCTTCTTTGACATCATCTGGTCCCCGGTCGTCTGCGTTCTCGATCGTTATTCAGGAGCTTTCGTCCGACGACAGGCGACCCACAACATAAACATAACATGTGAAGTATTCTTTGCATTGTGTTGGCACGTGGGACAGGTCTGGTAATCGCCAACGTCGTTTTTTACCACAGCACAGCTGGTCTCAAAAATCATTTATTCCCGCCAACTGGTGATCAACTCGAAAACAGAAACGGTCTCATTGAACAGCGGCCGCATGAGGCCGATCATCAGCTGGGCAATAAGCACAGAGGCGTTCTAAACGCAGGAACACATTCCCCGGATCGCCACGTTCGTGGCTGTCCCCCGTCGGTGCGTATTTCGACCACCTGACCCTCTGCTCCTTGTGCTCTGCGCTTGTCACCATACCTGGTTCCTGGTCCCTTTTCCTGACCCTCCAGCACCCATGCTGTCGATAAGGGAGATGACCATGTGCCGGCATCCACCGATCCCACGTGTAGAGCGGCTTTCGGCCCTTGACTGACGTACTCCATGTCACGCGTTTGAATTCATTCTCCCACCATTCGTCTGCCCACACTGCCTTCACTCATAGATACAGCTATTCGGCATCACTTCGCCGCCACGTCCAGGATCGTCCAGCTCCTGCCCCAAAGCCCTGGCGCATCCCGCCACGTATCGATGGTTAAACACCACTGAGCACGACAAGTAGGTGTGCACCCAACAACAATTGCAATTCCAGTTACATGGATCACTACCACTCCAGACATAACGGCGGCCATGATACTGTAGGTCCTCGACCATCCTTATCGTGTCCTTCTGTCGCTCACGACAACTCTTAACTCTACATTGACCGCGGATAGACATCCCGGGCACGCTCCTACGTCTTGTCTCCAGAAAGCAATCTCGTGCATCAAACCGGTTGGTACATCTGAATTTTCAACTTCATTATCTGCCGCCTTTCTCCTCGACAGCGATTCTGGAACGCTAATATGTAACACAATCAAGACCGTGTAAGGGCAAATGAGAGATTGGTAGTGGAAACAAGAGGAAATTAAAGGGTGGGCAAACGTTGAACGGCAAATGACGCGAGTGAGTTACACATATACTACAAATTAGGTTCGGGGAGTAATATGAGAAATGATTACGGGCTTAGCAGCGCTTGCACCAAGCACTCAGCCAGATCCTATTGTCGAGGCGGTATGAATATATTCAGTAACTTTCAAGTGGATTTACATCTTCCCGCGGGCGCAGTATGAAGACACGACCCCGGCCGCCAGCCTGCACAAATCCTTGTGGGCCGCGCGGAGGAACAACCTAATCCCCCATGCGGACCACAAGGTCGCCCTCATAGTCGGTGGTCAGTGTTTTTCTCGTTTCCGTTAAGGTGCAAATTGATCCGACGACCCAGTTTCATTCCTCCAGTTGCCTTGGCCGTCGCTGCCATACTCGCACTCCTTTTCAGCGATCTCATCAAACGTCTCCGTCTCCGTCGTTCCACCCCAAGTCCGGGCCTTCTCTCAGCGAAACGCAAACCCTAACCCGACAGCTGGTGGATTCAGAACGAGTGTGCCATACACTAGGCTCCCTGTGGACGAACAAGCCGATTGCGAGTTACTGCTCAAGGTACCGTAGGTTGTTTGTCCGCGCCAGGGGTCCGTCGAGTCGCCCTTCCGAAAGATGAGATAACCAACTGGTTTCCAACCCACTTGCATGCCTCATCGACCTGATCCCTCATCCTCATTCCAGACCACTACCACCTCTTGCTCCGAAGTTGGATTTCTCCGCTGTGAACGTTCCGTATTCAACGATCTTTAAACAAGTAAATGAAAGTGAAGAATCGGTACATCTCGCGGATTGGAAACACTTCGGTTCCAACAACTCCGTGTTGCATTCGTTCGCAGCACTGAATGGTGGCGTCGCAGAGGCAGCATACGCACATGGAATTTTCCACTCGCTAGCTAGTCGCGTTTTCAATCACTCTTGTTCTCGTACGGCGTGGCCAGCCTTTGTGGTACGTACCAAGGGGCTCTGTTTGGAGGTTCGATCGTTGGTAAAACATAACTCAAAGCGAAGAGGTGTGTTTCGAGATAGGAGCTGACATTTGAACTGATCTCGCCGCTAGATAACTGTTCCATATTTTGATCCAAGATTACAGTACGCTGATATACAAGAACGCCTGAGTGGATCATATTCTTTTATTAATTGTGCCTGCCCGGCCCTGAAGATGTGTCCCATGATGGTCCCGCAAGTACCGCTTTAGAAACGGGTCAAGGGGCTCTAGCCATCTATACTCTCATTGACCCACCTAGCGACCCTCTTACCGGTAGGCTTTTGGACCTCATGGAAATCTTCGCTCATGATCGCAGCCTAGCAGTTTGGAACTCGCTAAGACATGCTGGAATACAGAGATCAAAGGTCACACAGCTCCTGATATACACTGGTTGGGGTTGGCTTCGGGGTTTCTGAGAGGATGCTTGTTGTCCTGGGGCCAGAGGATGGTGCACAAGCGCGTGTATCTGCATTGGAAACGGTAGATCGTCTAAAAGGTTTGATTGTAGTTAAGTGGCTTCATTGACATTGTGCGGATCCTCTTGGACTGTGAATATTATTCTTGGACTCTCCATCCATACTCAATTTCGAAGGTGTTTCCGCGTCGCCACAAAGATGGATAAGGCTGCTTCTGGGATGCAGCTACTCTTCGAGGAGTTGGACCTCAATGAGCGGGTACGGCCAATCTGATCACCTCCTCCATCGATCGGCGCCGTAATTCTAACATTTTCAACAAGGTTGCCAATCAAGCGATCCCTGCCATACATCTCTGGCGCAGGCTCCAATCACTCGCAAAATATCCACAGGACACACTTGTGGCGGAGATACAAAGACTGGCGCTTTTTACGCCTGAGTCATTGAAAAAGGAGCTTGAACCGAAGCCTCATGCCCCTATCAATCGACTCCCTGACGATATTCTAAGTGATATCTTCCTCCTCGGCCTCCTCGACGACCACGCGGATGACGAGTTTTTTGAAAAGCCCCAACGCTATCAAGGGCTCATCTCGCTAGTATGCCATTGGTGGAAAGACGTCATGGAGGGTACTCCTCTTGCATGGGCCAACATCAATGTGTTAGACCACCAACCATTCCCAATCACGAAGCGATTCCTGAGGCTCTCAGGAACTTGTCTCATCAATATCGCCGTTAAGTGGAGGGAATTTACCCTTACTGGCTACAAAGTCAACGATATGAGACGCCTATTCGGCCTCCTCTTGCCTGAGGCCCAAAGATGGCAGAGTCTTCGCATCGCAGTCGAAGACCACTCGCTCATACTCTTTGTCGTTCGAGAGCTTCAGTGGGTTCCAGCTCCGAACCTGAGGGTGATCTGGCTTAGCTATCACGACGTCGACGAGCAGAATATGGCGCCAGAAACGGCCGCGAAATGCAAACTTTTCCAATCCCCTCCTGGAGCTCCTCTACTTCGTGACGTCACTCTGTGGGGGGCTCACATCGACTGGTCCTCACCCTTTCTCTCTTCCAACCTCCGAAAGCTCGCTCTGTGCTATCACGACATCGACTTTCGGCCCGAGCCTGGAAGATTCTTCGAAATACTCTCCTCCTGCAGTGAAACTCTCGAAGAATTAACCCTAGAAAGTTCGGGTCCAATCATGGATTGGGACCTGTGGGTATCTACGAAAATTGAGCTGCCGAACCTCCGTATACTCAAGGTAGCCTTCCTTTCTGCAGGGTATGCGCAGAGAATGTTGGACATAATCGTTGCAAGGAATGTGGAGGAATTGACGTTGGACTTCGAGGACTCGGAGATGCACGTACGCAAATGGCACGCTTTTGTCAAGCAGTTGTGTACAGGGGGTATCTCTTCAAAGGGGCCAATGTTTCCGGCGCTTACTTCGCTGGGCCTGCTTTCCCTCCCTGCTGAATCAATCCACTTGGGAATCTTGCTTCACTGCCACCCCCAAATCTCCTCTCTCGTGATCAATTTCAACTATGTGGACGACAATTTGATTAGTCAGCTTGGAATCCCGATATCCATAAATATACTATCACTTTCTTCGCTTCCGAAGTGGGCGACCACTCTCCGTTCACAAGTTGCGCAACGCCAAAACAAGTCCAGGAAGGGGGATCAAACGGTGGATGAGAACATTAGGCACAGGGGGTGGTTGTGCCCAGAATTGCGGAAGCTCAAGGTGTACGGCGTGAGCGGCGAACAATTGCGACTGGTAGTTGCTGGGAGGAAGGGAGGGGGTGTACCTCTGAAAGAGGTCTGGTATGCAGATACCTGCACTATGCAGATGGCGGACCGAGCTTGGTTGAAGGCCAACCTTGAGATTCTCGCGGAGTTCGAAGACAGAGAGGATGAGGACGATGAGGACGATGAGGACGATGAGGACGATGAGGAAGGTGAGGAAAGTGAGGACGTTGAGGACTATGAGGACAGTGAGGACGATGAGGACGACGAAGATGACTGAATTCGATCTGTTTACTCGGCCATACCACTACGAGTCGTGGTCCAGTGGTGGGCGGCTACGTGATGGCGATTTACGCGGTTAACACGCGATATTTTAGATGATATCGAGATCAGTGACGCACCCGGTTGGATGGCCACCCTTTTGAATAACTAGTTGAGAGGCTTGGGGTGGATTCCAGTACGACTTTATTTCTTGTGCTATAGCAGACGTAACCCGTGAACAGACTCACCACTCACCATGTATATGACATAACGAATAAAAATGGGACTCTGCTGTCTTATTTGCTCAAAGCCTGGATCGAGGATCGAACCTCACCTAACGAGAATATGTTCTCAGGGCTGCTCAGCTCCTCATAAAATCGCTCCCTAACGCAATTAAGTGAGTTATCACTGATTTGGTTGGACACTCAGGGTGGTGCTGCGGCACCTATTGTTTGCCATCCCATGGCAGACTACTTCGATCCGCAGCCCGGATTCGATGCAGGTGTCCCCACGTGCACTGGAGTCCAGAAAGTTGTCTACTCTGGCTATCCCCTCAGCACTCTCTACAACGTAGGCAACATAGTCGCAGGCAACAGTATATAGTTTCATTGAGAAGCACATTCACTCGTACGAATATCGCACATTCTGTAAGCATTCCATTTGTCAGAGCACTTTGCATGGTTCTTATCTCCTCCTCTGCTCGCCACAAAGAGCACTATTTGCTGGCCTTGGCCGCCGCTAGTGCCTGGTGAACGTTTGAATAGACTTTGGAGTCTTTGAATACATCGGCGTGCTTGATCTTCAGGCTTCCATCGTCATCGGTAACGATGTGCAAGGTGTACATCGTTTCACACTTTGTGTTCAATCCGTATGGGTTCTCCACCTCCATTGTCGACTATGGTATGTATCAGATAGATTCGAGGTTAATCAAAAGGATTGGAATACGGACGTGAATTATCACCTTCCCCGGAGTTTCTACAACGGAATGGAAGGTTTGCTGGAGAGGAGAGTAAGTGTGGGGAAGAATGTTCGAGCATTAAGTGGTACAGCCTACCCCATATCCAGTGCCAAGCTCCGACATACGTTTAATCCACTCCTCCTTACCTAGCGCTGGCTCGCCAAGAGATTCGGGGTGAATAACGTGGTGATAGTCCTTGTGCAAGCACCCCCCGACAATGTCCATGTTCATCTCGTTGAATCCTCGACTGCATTCATTGAGGAGTTTGATTTGAGGGGAGTCTCCTGGTAGATCGGGGACCATGGTGGTTCTCGTTGAGGGTCTGAGTGAGCGTGTTCTCATATCCCAGGTATATATACGTCGTAAATCAATAAGCACGTTATCAACTAGGTAGATTCCGTTTACCCCTTACTAAATCACGCGGTAGTTACCGGACTGGAGTTTGCCGTGTTCATTGAACTGAGCACGATACCAACAATTGAAGCCCCGGACGGACTTAGCTTCTAGTCCAAGTGTTATCTGACCACGACCTCGGCCTCCATTCAGCACCAAACTGAACTGAGATGATTTGGCTGTTGATTAGGCACCTCAAGCGAAGAATCCGGTAGACCGCGTCGATAGGAGTCTGGTACGTTCGCTTTCGGTGAGTGTATTTCACGATGCTGAACCAATAGGACTGACCATTTTATTTCCATTAATTGTCTAGTTACTTCGACAGAGAAATTGGTCTCAAGATCAATATGAAACATTCATGTGGAATACTCGGTGAGCGAATCCGGGGTCTAAGCCTTGTGACGTTTGTCATTGAATCGGTGTACAGCTCTTCGGGTGCTCCCGGTGTTGGGACGGATATGCTAGCCCGCCAGAGTAGCAGCGGAATGATGGCCGGCGAGATACGCTTCGGAAGTAGTAGTGGGAGAGGAGAATGTCCTGAGGTCAGGCTATGCATTGGGGCGGGGTGGCGCATTTCGAGAGAAGTACCGTCAGCTGGCCAGGTACATAGCATTTGATTGAGGATGGACCCACGTGCAGCCCATCGAGCTCCGACGGATCGATGCCCTTGGAGAGGGGCTACAATTCTTCCCATGCGGGACGGACCGGTAGATTCTTCCGAAGATAGCCATACAACAAGTGTGATACCTGCGTATCGAATTATCTTGAGCGGGGCCTTCGTATTGTGGAGAGCTTCTGGTACCGGAAATTGAAAGTGCCATGATCCACGTTCCAAATACTTGTATTATAGGTTCAGTCCATTATGTATTGATATATCGATTACGGTAACGGCGTAGGGGTGCCGACCCAACATTAATACGCTCTTCTGGCCTCTCGGATTGGAGCGCAGCGGGCGGCGAAACCACCAACGTTCCAGCAATAGCGATAAGAAAACTGATCAAGTTAATATACGTGAGAACACAGGAATTAAGACATGTCCTCAAGATGGAAAGTCAATGAAAGGAGGAATATTAGAGTGTGTGCAGTATTAATTAATCGGGTGGGCACCGGGCCGGGGCTTCTCCTAAATACATTGACTAACTTGTATGCAAGGGAGACAAGCAAAAGGTGTTTATTATGAATGGTGTTGCACAAATAGTCCGAGTCCAGAAGATGAAGCAAAACAGAAATGTAAAGCAAAGGAGAATGTAAATGTATCGGAGGCGTATTTATATGAAAAAAAAGAGTCCATAGTTCGAGAAACGAGCCCGAATTACAACCACGTTGCTAGATCTTTCGCTGAACCATCTGCTCCACGGCTCTATAGCACTCCCACTGCATTGAGTTCCGTCTATCACACTACCAGAGTGTAAGGCGGCGCAACAAGGCATGAAAGAGATGCTGTAGAACTGTGGTTTCCTCTCTGCCGATGGTTATCAGTCGATTTACCTCGCAATTTGATTGGTTTTGCATTTAATTGTGTCTTGGTGCCGCTTTAAACCTTTCTTATTGACACTTGAGCCACTAGGGTAGATGCAGAAATGATTTGAGCTGTTCAATGATGAAAAAGGAAGGGATTGATCACATACCAGTGTGCGCAAATCGTACGAAGCTCTTTTCCTTCCTTATTGCAAGCGTGTGATTGGAGATCCCCCGGATAAACATACGTCGTCTTGCTGAAATATTCCAGTGAACAACAGAATCAAGAGGCCGGAGGTATGAGCGTACCATTTACTGCACACAAAAGGATTTCCGTCATGGTGTGCCTTGAAATGGGCCCTAACGTGGTCTCGACGAGATGCCGCATACGCACAACCCTGATACTCGCATTTGAACCGTTTTCCTGAGCTACTCTTTATACCATGGTATGGCGTGTACGGTTTTGCGGATATCACGGACCCGTCCTGGCTGGCGGTCGAGTCCGGAGAGTCGAAAAATAGAGGCGACATATTTTCCTTCTGAGTCTGAGAAGAATAGGACGTAGACTCTAGTTCTCTGTAGGTGATTTGGTACTCCGATCTCGAGAGACAGGCGGGTCCATCTCTCTCGAGGATTCCGCCCTCTGCTTCGACACCCATTTCAAGGTCATTGGCCCAACTCTCGAAGCTGTAGAAAGGTGGACCTATTTATAAAGTATCATGACGTCAGAAGGGCATAGAGGATTATTTCGAATTGGAAAAGAAAATAGGACCATGAATAACGAACCTGATGGTTGGATGGATGAATAATTCGACACAGGACGACAATCCATTTGTGGTGAGAGTAGACTCGCATGAAAGGGATGGGTGAGATTGAGACCATGAGGTTTTGTGTTGTGAGGGGAGGAGCCGGGAAAGGAAGACAGGCTTTGACCTTGTAAGAACGATTAGGTCTAGTATGAAGCTATACGCCAAGGGGACCATATGAGAAGGAGAAACGCACTACAGGAGTTGAACGACGCCATTTTGACAAAAACGGAGGGTGGTGGTCGACTCCGAATGATGTTCGACGGCCATTATGTTGGAAGTTAAGAGGTGCCCGGTTCCGCCATGCTCCAGTTTGGCATGCTCCTAACATGTACACTTCTCTTTCAACGCGCGGGGTTCCTGTGCTTCCGAGGTGAGGTTTGCACAGTGCCGGTGACGGGGCCTTACAACGTTTGATTGTGAACTGGGGGCCTCGTCGCTATGCAGATGAGTCAGGCGCCGTCCGCTCATTCGACGGCTGACCAAGATAATATTGGCTCACCTTTGGCAGCTATGTTCGGACACACAGTCGGCGTCCTTCAGAACTCAGGTCTGTTGAGAAAGGAACGCTGTTAAGGGGAACGCGATGCTTCTTGACACAAATGGGATGACTCACAGATGGATTCGCGCGATCGCGAGAGGATCATTCGTCGTGGAGAGTTACGTGTCATCGGCTGCAGCTATCTGCACCCTGACAAGACTAACAGGGGGGTCTAGTCTCCTTCCATGAACTACTCGCTCGACGTCCGCGAAGCGCCTTGCTATTGTGAAGAGTGCGTGATCAGTAACATTACCCAGCTAATTGAAGCCATTTCGTAAATATCATTCAACTTTAAGTGCTTCTAAGTCCTCTTAACACCGCCATGGCATATCTTCGAAACGACGAGCGGGATCAAGCTGGAACCAAGGAAATAAATATGGCAAGACGAAAGGCTCGTGGTTTCGCCCATTCTCTTCAATCGCGATACGAACCCTCGATACTGCATCTTCCTTCCGAATGACTGACTTGATGTTGAACTGCTTCGCGAACCTATGGGCAAAAGAACGGGGGGTACTCACGAAGAAGCCAGCAAGAACCAGTGTGTTTCAATCAGACGTGAGTCGCTATGTTATGGAGAGGAATCACGACATGGAGAGGGTCGAGGGCAGCTTGAGACTTGGGGGATATCGAAGGAATTACAGAAAAACGCGTCTCAATGATTTCACGCTGGGCGGTTCTGGATTTTCAGGGTAGGATCGAAGATATCGGAGGTGAGGTATACGTACAGTGAGATAAACTTGGGATGGGAATTTGGTTGGCGAAACCAGGGAACAATGGATAACATCAATAACATTTCGTGGGTGATTATGAACTTGCATAAAAAGGAAAACTGAAACCGTTGTCATCTGAAGGCAAGTGTAAACTTGTCGCATTCCCAGAATACAAATTTATCTACAATTGTCCAGACCGCACCCACTTAGACTTCGTCGTGGAGTACGGAGTGATGGTGCAGAGTACGTTTGGCCAGTTCATTTATTTGTGCCAATCGAAACCGGGAGGCGCGTTCTTCTCTAGATGAAGGCTAGAAACTATGTATTTCTCAGGTCCTCCCAGCTCCTGGGTTCCTCTTCGAGTGCTGGGGAGGAGATTTGGGGGTTTGAAAGAGGAATCCTCGTAACAAATTGCGAACGAGGCTTAGTTGCTGCCTACGCGCCAGTCCATATTACAATGGATAAAGTCATCCACGGGAAATCCTAGGTTCGCCTGTCTTCGCGATAGCGGGCGGAGTTGTGAGCGTGGTTCAACACACAGACAAACAAACCACCTTTGCCACCAACCATCGCCATCAATGTGCGGTCGTTTTGCCCTCGGACGGGACAGAGACGCCGTCCTGGAAGAGGCAATTCACGCCTTTCAACAGGGTATGAACGGGCCTCGTCATCGCCGTCGCCACGACAACCAAGAGGAACCACAGGACGAAAATGACGGCGCGGACGAAGAGGAAGAGAACTGGGACAACGACGCGCCGATCGAGTGGGTCGATAGAGACGACTTTCACCCGCGGTATAATATCGCACCTAGGACACGTGTGCCAGTTTTGAGGGTTGAAGTTCACCGAACCCCGGCAGACCAGGCAGTGGCCAAGAAGCGTCGGGTGTTGCAGACGATGGTATAATTCGGTTCTTGGTAAGATCGAGTGAGTGAAACTGATAGACCTTCTAGCGCTGGGGTCTCGTCCCGCACTGGAGCAAAGTCGACTTGCCATCCCAAACTGCGAACACGATCAATGCACGTGCAGAGACTCTAACAGATGTTCACACTGGAATGTGGAACTCGGTCAAGGGAAAGAGACGATGCGTGGTGCCATGTGATGGGTGTGTTGCCAGCTATTTCGTCCCGTCGTAGCGTCACTGACGCGAACCTTTGCTGTATTCCTGGCTCGTACAGGTACTATGAGTGGATTACGAAGGGAAAAGACAAGCTTCCTCACTTCATTCGACAACGTGACTCGAAACGACCTCTTTGGCTCGGCGGGTTATGGGATTGTGTGGTACTTGAAGGTATGTCCTCACGGGGTACCGAGGCTGCATCTTATTGTGGTGGACAAACAGGAGAGACGCAGCCTTTGTATACATTTGCCATTGTGACTTGTCCCGCACGGCAGGATATGGAATGGTTGCATGATCGCATGCCGCTGATTTTCGAAGAAGGTGCATTCTAATATGTGGTCCCAAATGAGCCCGTGCGTCTCACTGTTTTGATGTAGGAGATCCCAAGATGAAGCAATGGCTCGATCCTTCGGTGGGGTGGACGAAGCAAATCGAAGGCTTGTTGGAACCATTCCACGACTCACTTACGATCTACCAAGGTAACTGTCCTAGGACGCCCGCTTTTCATTACGATAACTTTAGCAAACTCTGCAGTTCCGAAAGAAGTGGGTAGAGTGGGTACTGAAAGCCCAGCCTTCATCCAGCCGATAACGGAGCGAAAGGATGGAATTCGAGCCATGTTCGCAAAACAGCAGAGCAGATCACCTTCGCCATCCAAGCCCTCTGTCCCGACCTCGGAGCAGGCACAACCCGAGACTCAACCTCAGTCTGAATCTCAGTCGTCTAGGCAGTCGTATGTATCTTCTGAATTCCCCACCACGCCCGTAGGCAAGCGCAAAGCTTCGGCGCTGGAAGACTCCGGAGTTGGCAAGCCGCAAGGGAGCCCAACGAAGAAGCCCCGACTGGGTAGTGCGTCCCCGAGAAAAGGAGGACCGTCACCCACTGTGAGTATACGTCTCTCTCACGCAACCTTGACACTGTCGCCAACGGTTGCTAGAAACAAAAGGGTGGACAAACACCGAGCATCACCGATTTCTTTGCGAGGAAAGCGCTTTCATAGGTAGCCGGCATCCATTCGTCTGCGAGGTTCCATTCATGTGCCTTGTTCCGTTCGCGTCTCAGTCTCGCTTCGTCTTCGAGTGTAACCGTAGTCCTCCTTTCGCAATGTACCGTATTTCGAAACTCCTAAACCTCCTATAGGCTGAGGATCTCCGCCGAGGGAGGGATCGTATCGGGGAAAGCCGGATGCTCTTGGTCTCCACTGCTGCCCACCAACCGACCAACCGAACCCTGTTCTGCCTCAGCTAGACATTCGACCGTATGCGACAATGAGTAGCGTGGAAATATATGCGTCAGCGATCCAGGAGTTTCTCCAGACGACGACAGAGTCGCCATGCTCAGCCATCGGACAGGCCTTCGAGCGGCTCGTACCCCTGGAGCTTCGTTTCCAGGTTGCGTTACACACCCTTTGGCCCACTATGCAGAATGGGAAGAGACTGGTGAGTTGGAAACAGAAGCGGGGCGCCAAAGCTGAGAGCGAGAGTGGGCGGAATTCCGAACGGGATGACCCCTTCGTATATCTCTATCACGATTATCATCATAATGTATCGTAATGAGGCGAGGTTGCGGTGATTAAGCGTCCTGAATCGGGCGAGATCACAGCGCTGCGACTCATTCGATTCCGCCTCGCCACCGTTTCCTGGCGGGGAACTTTTTTGGATTGAAATATGTAGCCAACAAGGGCGCTCTTGCAGCCAGCTGCTTCTTGAAGTCATCCGTCGTTCTCGTAGTCCTTGAATTGCATAAAGCTGACTTCGAACCCAGGACGAACGGATACAGGCCGCTTTCTTGCTCTATCAGCTGTATGCATCCTATACAGTCGATGTGAATCCCTTCAGGATTGCATTTGAAGAGGTCCTCCTCTCAGAGAAGGCGAAAGGACAAAATGACGAATCAGCGACCAATCCGATGGTGGGGACGCTGGAAGTCATTTTGAACGGCAAAGGTGCTCAGGTGAGATCACAGAAGTTTCAATCTACATTGTACTGAACATTATCCCCGCTTCAGCTATCCGCCTTTTCTCCCATAGCTCTTTCATCGGGCCCTTCAAGGCTCAGCGGGGAAACAGTCTCTCCCAGGTAAGAGAATATTGAAATTCACTCTGTTATTGGATATTTCCGTTCAAGGAGGTTCGCCTTACACTCAGTCATGGCAGGTCAATTACCTCAAGCACGTCTGGCAGCTCAGGGCCCACTGAGCCTACAATGGACGCACAAGTGCACAACCTGCTTCAAGAGGCACCGGAGCGAGTATTGACAATACCCGAACAAAAGGTGTGCCTCTCCGTAGTACGCGCCCTGGTCTCGGTATTGATCCAGCCGCAATATTCAGTTCTTAGCACGCAAGTTACCCACGTTCGAGTTCAGCGCGAATATTTATGTGGATCTACCTTATATAATCGCCCAAAATCCCAACATAGCGTTTCATATTCTCTCTCGACTCATTTCGCGCTCCACACTCGAGGGGCAGAACTTGTGCTTCGATGCGATCGCCGGCCTGAGGCCGACGATGGCGAACTTCGATCTTATTGCAAAATTATTGCAGGACTATACGCGGCTGTATGATGGTAGGGAGACTGTCGCGGGCGTGGTACGGGAGACGGCACTTGGGAGATTTTTGGAGGGTTGTGAGACGGAGATTGAACGCCAAGAAGCGCTGGAAGGTCCTGCGGGTGTTGCCATGGACGGTCCCTGCGCCCTTGCTGTGCAACATGTGAGTCTGTTTGGGTTTGCAGTTGACTGTGACTGCTTGAGGCAGCAAAACCGAATGAAGGGTGGAGGATGCCTGAGCCGTGCCTGATTTGATGGCCCAAAACGGCGATGCCACCCGATTCCTCGGAGATCAGACTCGAGGCGTTTTGCTTCATGTTCGTGGTTGGATTGGATGATTTTCTAACAGTAGTCTTCCTGGCAGTTTTGTCGATTCTGCTCATCGCTCGTTCGATTGGGTATTCTGGTGCCGACGATGGATGCGGAAATTGCGCAAGTACTACGGTTCTCTCTGCGATACTCGAGGTATCGAGAGGCGAACGCACTGTATCGGACGATCACGGCCGTTCGAAATGAAGGTGGGGGTGGGTAGAGGGGAGGGGGTGGGTGAGTGGGGACTGGGGTTCTGGCGTCTACATGTATACTACAATGCACCCAGTACATTACTTGAAGGAGCGTGGATCGTTCTTGTTGAAGCGGAATTCCGGTGGATCGCAAACGTTTGAGGCGCGCTACGTGCAAAGTAGGAGCGGGTATAAACATTGACTAATAATAATGCCAAATATCGGGGGTAAGTAATCGCAATAAGCAGTGCTTGTAAGCCGTGTTGATATCCAGTCTCGAGCTTGGACCCGCCCACATCAACAGTGACGCCCACCAGTGTTGCGGTTGACCCTCGAAGACGACGTGCACGATCTAGACGACATCTGTAACGACCCCGACGCCTCTCGATGTCCTTCTACCAGTCGTCGCTGACACCGTCGCGACCGGCCCCCCCACCCCCAG
>Ga0307515_10005285_pt1 | contig 26256 bp, 21 predicted proteins | sample 17_EM_MG_FD_194513 | JGI IMG/M metagenome (GOLD analysis project Ga0307515, IMG submission 194513) | Populus trichocarpa ectomycorrhiza microbial communities from riparian zone in the Pacific Northwest, United States - 17_EM | ecosystem: Host-associated > Plants > Roots > Unclassified | place... | reverse complement strand
GGGTCCGGAGACCTTACCGCGATCGAGATAGGTGCCGTTCGTCGAGCCGAGATCCTCGACGAACCACTGACCGTCCCGCGGAACAAGCCGGGCGTGTCGGGCTGACGCGAAATCATCCGTGATGACCAGAGTGGAGTCTTCCGCGCGACCGATAGTGATCTGGGTTTCACCCAGGGTGATCCGAGTGCCGGCCAGCTGGCCGGCGGTCACGACTAGCTGTCGTGCCGCCTTACCGCGCTTCGCCTTCGCCGGCCGGCCCTGCGGCGTCCCGACACCCCCCACTCCCCGGGGGCTGGCGACGATGCTCTTGGACCGGACCCCGGCGAAGAGGTCCCGGCGGATCACCCCGACCACTGTGAACACAAAGATCCACAGCAAGATCAGGAAGCCGAACCGGGCGACGGTAAGGACGAATTCGGGCAAGGTGCTTAGCCGTCCACTCGGAACGTCAGCGTGGTGGTGCCGAGCTGGATCATGTCACCAGGGTTCAGCGCCACCGCGGAGACCCGCTGGCCGTTCACCATCGTGCCGTTGGTCGACCCGAGGTCGGTAAGCACGACCTGGCTGCCGTCGTAGTCCAGCCGGGCATGCCGGCGGGAGATGCCGACGTCCGGCAGGCGCAGGTTGGCCTGGTCACCCCGGCCGATCACCGTCGAGCCCATCTGCAGCGGATAGGTCCGCCCGTCACCGGAGACCAGGCCGACATTGCGACCGTTGTGCCCCCCGTGCTGCGGGTAGCCACCCGGCTGCTGTTGCTCATACGGCGAATAGGCCGGCGCAGCGTCGTACGCCGGCTGTTGCACCGGCGCCACCTCGCCACCGGTGTAGACCTCGGCGGTGACCCGGAACATGCCGGTGTCGAGCCCGTCGCCGCGCTCGATCTCGACGATGACATCGCCATACACAGTCCAGGCCTGCTCGCCGATGAACTCGGCCTGGGACTGTGCCAGTTCTTGTGCCAGCGCGGCCGCGTACGGCGCGAGCCGGCTGTGGTCGTAGGGCGAGAGATCGATCACGTAGCGGTTCGGCACCAGGGTGCGACCACCCGCGAGGATGGCTTTGTGCGCCTCGGCCTCCCGCTGCATGGCATTCAGGATCTCGACAGGGTGGACCACACCCTTGAATACCTTCGCAAAGGCCCCCTCGACCAGGCCTTCCAACCGCTTCTCAAAGCGCTGCAGCACGCTCACCGGCTCCTCCTCGGGTTCCGAGGACATGATGGTATCCGGCGGCCGCTTGCGCATCTCTGCGAAGCGGTCGCCGGCACTTCTGACCCTCGTATAGCGGCCCGCGACGCCGTGCTAGTCTTCTCGGCGTCACAGGCGGTATCTGCTCGCTGTTGTGACGGGTGACAGCGTAGTCTGTCGCGGCCAGTAACCAGAAGCAGGTCCCACGGGGCTTCTGCTGCTAGTTCGGCCGGACGACTGCGTCGCATGGGGATGTGGCGGAATGGCAGACGCGCACGGTTCAGGTCCGTGTGTCCGAAAGGACGTGGGGGTTCAACTCCCCCCATCCCCACGAGCACCTGGGTGCCCTCTGTTCGCGGAACGCGCGAACCGGGGGCGCTCGTCATTTCTGCTCCGGGGGCCGAGCCCCCGGAGACCCCGCGTTGCGGTGGCCGCTGTTGGCGTGGCGGGTTTCTGTCAGTTCGCTTGTTGCCGGGGTTAGGCCTGGGAGCTGGGTGGGCGGCAGTCACGCTACGTGCGCTTGGGGCGGCGAGGGGGGTGCCTCTTCTCACGCCGGCTGATCCTCGGTTGATGGGCGTTGAGGATATCGGCCGGGCGGGGTTGGGCGCCTGCGCTGCGCGCGGCCAGACTCCGCCTTACCTTCGCATCGGCTGGGCCCGGGCTGAGCACCTGGCACACCCGCTGTCGTAGAAGAATCTCCCACCCCTCACCCCTCACCCCGCGCCTCTCACCCCGCACCCCGCGCCTCTCACCCCGCACCCGCTCCCTGCGCCCTGCGGCCTCTCACCGCGCACCCCGCGCCTCTCACCTCGCACCCCGCACCCCGCACCCCGCACCCCGCGCCCCGCGCCTCGCGCCCAAGATCGGCGGGCGGGGGTCGTGTTGGGTCTGGGGTGGATGGGTGGGGCGTTGGGAAATGGCGGTAAATCGTTACTTGATCTTTGGGGTGGATGTTGGGGCTTCTTGGGGGCGTTCCGGCGGGGTGGGGTGTACCGGATTCGTGCCAGGGGGTTGGGTGAACTGCGGAGCGTGAGGGGTGGGGCGTTATGCTCGCGGCTGATTTTGTTGCCGAGTCGCTGGAGTGTTGTACGTGGCTGTCGCCCTGGTAACCGGTTCCGGTGGTTTGATCGGGTCCGAGGCGGTTCGGCACTTCGCCGGGCTGGGTCTCGACGTGGTCGGCATCGACAACGACATGCGCCAGGAGTTCTTCGGGGCCGAGGCTTCCACCGCGTGGAACGTCCGCAAGCTCTCCGACGACTTGGGCGCGGCGTACTCGCACCATGGGGTCGACATCCGTGACCGGGACGCGTTGGCGAAGATCTTTCGTAAGTACGGCAAGGACATCGCGGTTGTCATCCACACCGCCGCCCAGCCGTCCCACGACTGGGCCGAGCGGGATCCCTTCACCGACTTCGACGTGAACGCCGGCGGCACCCTCAACCTGCTGCAGAACACGCGCGAGCACTGCATCGAGGCGCCGTTCATCCACTGCTCCACCAACAAGGTGTACGGCGACCGGCCCAACTCCCTGCCGCTGATCGAGCAGGAGACCCGTTGGGAGATCGACCCCGCGCATCCGTACGCGGACGGCATCACCGAGGACATGTCGATCGACCAGTGCCTGCACTCGGTCTTCGGCGCTTCCAAGGTCGCCGCCGACGTGATGGTGCAGGAGTTCGGTCGCTACTTCGGCATGAAGACCGCGCTGTTCCGGGGCGGCACGCTGACCGGCCCGGCCCACTCGGCCACCGAGTTGCACGGCTACCTGGGTTACGTGATGCGGTGCAACATGGAAGGCCGGACGTACAAGATCTTCGGCTACCAGGGCAAGATGGTCCGCGACTCGATCCACAGCCACGACGTGCTGTCGGCGTTCGAGGCCGTGTTCCGCAACCCGCGCTCCGCCGCCGTCTACAACCTCGGGGGCGGCCGCTTCTCCAACAGCTCGCATCTCGAGGCCTTCGCCCTGGCCGAGAAGATCAGCGGCCGGGAGATGCAGCACGAGTACGTGGACCAGGCCCGGATCGGCGACCACAAGTGGTGGATCGGGTCCAACGCCGCCTTCCAGGCCGACTACCCGCAGTGGAAGCAGGTCTACGACGTGCCGACGATCCTGCAGGAGATCTACGAGGCCAACGTCGACCGGTGGGTGCCCCAGTCGTGATCTCCCAGGGCAAGCGCAACGTCCTCGGCGTCCTGGTCGACGTCGTCGACTACGAGGCCGCCACGGCACAGATCATCGCCGCCGCGCAGGAGCGCACGCATTTCGCCGTGACCGCGCTGGCCGTGCACGGCGTGATGACCGGGGTGCTGGACCGCCCGCACAACGCCCGGCTGAACTCCTTCGACCTGGTCACCCCCGACGGGCAGCCGGTGCGCTGGGCGCTCAACCTGCTGCACCACGCGGGCCTGACCGACCGGGTCTACGGCCCCAACCTGACGCTCAAGGTGCTCGAGCAGGCCGCCGCGGCGGGACTTCCGGTCTATCTGTACGGCTCGACGCAGCCCACGCTCGACGCCCTGGTGCCGGCGCTCGAGGGGATGTTCCCGGCCCTGAAGATCGCCGGGATCGAGACGTCGAAGTTCCGCAGCGTGCAGCCCGGCGAGGCCGCCGAGATCAGCGAGCGGATCAAGGCGTCGGGCGCGCGCATCGTGCTGGTCGGGCTGGGCTGCCCACGGCAGGAGGTTTTCGCGTACGCGATGCGGCCGTTGCTTGATATGCCCTTGCTCGCCGTCGGCGCGGCCTTTGACTATCACGCCGGCCTGCTGAAAAACCCGCCGCCCTGGATGCAGAAGTACGCACTGGAGTGGCTGTGGCGCCTGGGCCTCGAGCCGAAGCGGCTCTGGAAGCGTTACGTGCTGCTCAACCCGGCCTACCTGGCCCGGCTCGCGGCGCAGAAGACGGGCCTCTGGAAAGCGACCCCACCCGCCCCGACCGCCGACCCGGTGGCCAGCTTCGCGGTCTGATGCACGGACGGTGCCGGGATCCCAGTGGTGAGATCCCGGCCGACCTCCCCAGGCCGAGTCCGTGACCCGACACTAGGGCACAGGTCACCGCCGCGACAGGGTGAATGTCCACTTCGCCCGGACGGCTGATTACGCTACGCATTGTCACCAATACGAGTGGCTACTCGCACACCCCTACGGGTACGACTTCCGGGCATAACCCGGTTTTGGCGGTTGAGCCACGGGTGAAGGCTGTGTTTGTGAACACCATGGGGGACCTCATCCTGATCGGCGCGCTCGCCGCCGTCTGGCTCGCCGCCGGGTTGCTGGCAGACGGCTTGCCGATCGCCGGCACCGCAAGCGAGCTGCGCCGGCGCGCCCGGCTGCTGTCCATGTTGGTCGCAGCCGGTGCGGCCGTGTTCGTGGCCGTGCCCGTCCTCACCGGAGTGCTGCCGGGCGACTCGTCGGCCCCCGCCGCCGCCCTGCTCCCGGCCGTGCCCGCGCTGATCGTGCTGACCGTGACGGCGCGCCGGCTGACCATGCTGCGCCGGGCCGCGGGCGCCTTCGCCACCGCGCCGCTCGCGCCGCTGCCACCGGCGCTGCGGGCCGCGGCAGCGCATCCCTTGATCGCGGCTCCGCTGCAGGTCACCGGCCTTGCGGCGCTGATCGGGCTGCCGATCGCGGGCGACCTGGTCGCCGTGCCGGGCACCGACATGGCCGGGATCGCGATCACGGTGGCCGGCGCCGCGGTGCTCGCCATCGGGGTCCGGCACGCGGCCCGGCACAGCCGGCTCAGCCTGCTAGCTCTCGCGCCGATCCGCCGTACGCCGCGAGAGCTCAGCTCGACCCGCCTGGGCTGACCCCTACTTGCGCTTGGCTTCCTGCACGTAGAGCAGTTCGAGGATGGACCGCGCGGCCTCGAACCAGCGGTCCAGCCAGTCCGACGGCGGCATCGTCCCGCGGGCCGGCAACTCGAGCAGCAGGCCCCGCAGCAGCGGGTGGTCGGCCATCGACTGGGCCGCCGGGGTCGCGTCGTTCCAGGTGGCCGAGAACACCGGCTCGGTCAGTCCCTGCAGGTCAAGCGACGGGAGCTTGGGCGCGCGGTCCAGCGCGCTGGTCGGCTCGATGCTGTGCGACATGCCCGGCGACCGGGTCGGCAGGGCGCTCGCGGCCGGGCCGGCGTTGCGGCCGACCAGCTCGCCGTCGGCGCTGTCAGGGCCCATCGTGTCGCGCCGGTTCTGCCGGTACGCGCTCACGCCCCCGCTGAACCGGTCCTGCGCCGTCGACGAGCCGTTGCTCAGGTTCTCGGAAATCGTCATCAGTTTCGCCTTGCCTCGCTCGGTGTCCAAGCTGCCCGCCGCTGCGCAGGCCGGTCCGCGGCGTCCGCCGACGCGCATCACCGGTCCGCGCCGTCCACGGACGCGCGGTCCGGTCCGCGCTTAGAGCATTCAACGAGCCTGGTAGCGCCGGGCGACGGCGGCCCGGGTCGCGAAATGACGACGGCTTGCTCCCCCGACGTCGGTCGGGGGAGCAAGCCGGATGCGCTCGCGCGCGCTCAGAGGTCGAACTCGCCGTCCTTCGCGCCGCCGACGAATGCGTCCCATTCCTCGGGGGTGAAGATCAACGCGGGGCCGGTCGGGTTCTTCGAATCGCGGACCGCGATGGCCTCGTCAACGAAGGCAACCTCGACGCAGTTGTCACAGTTTGGGCCACTTCGAGCACTCTTGAACCACTCAGCGCGGCTCAAGTCGACCCGTAAACCCTTGGTCTCAATTTCCACGGTGGCTCCTCTACCAGCATTGCGATCATCTCGGTGGACTCCTCGGGGGTGAGGGCCGTCGCTCGGATCGTGTCAAAGATGGAGCCGTACTTCTTGAGTTCGTCGCTTTTCTCCAGGAATAGCCCACCGGTCGCGTTCTCGGCGTACACCACGTCGGGGTCCTCGACCTCCGGGAAGTCGAGGATGGCGAACGTTCCATCCATGGCCGCGTGCGCCCCTGCCGCGAACGGCAGTACCTGAAGAGTCACGTTTGGCAGCTCAGCGGCCGCGATCAATCGCACCAATTGATCACGCATCACCTCGTCACCGCCGACCGGACGACTCAGCACAGCTTCATCCAGCACCACCCAAAGATCGATCGGATCGTCCTGAGTCAATAACGACTGCCGCGCCATTCGGACGTGCACTCGGCGGTCGATTTCGAACGGAGTGTCACTCGAACGGGCGGCCCGAATCATCGCGAAGGCATATTCCGCGCTCTGGAGTAACCCCGGGACTACTTGCTGTTCGTACGCGCGAATGGACCGTGCCGCCGCCTCAAACCCGACATATGCCCCAACAAGCACGGCGCTATACGCATGCCACCAGCCTTTTTGGCGCGCTTCCCTGGCAATTTGGACTAATACATCTGATTCAGCACCATTTATGCCATAAACCCGCAACATGTTCTGTACGTCGCGCGGGGTCGCGCTCGTGTAGCCGGTCTCGATCCGGGAGACCTTGGACGGCGAGCAGCCGAGCCGATCGGCGACGACATCGATCGTCACATGGGCCTCTTCGCGTAACCTGCGAAGCTCATTCCCGAGGCGGCGACGGCGAATGGTAGGGCTGCGACGCTGACTCACGCTGACCTCCGGGACGGCATGGCCTCATCCGGCGGGACGGCACGTTATCCGCCGAACGGACGTTGTCCACTCCAGTCTCCATGGTGATCTCTTGATCGCTCAAGGGTGCACAGTGATCAAATGGTCACTTACGGATGACCTGCAACTTGCATCGATCCCTCGATTGGTGCAATCTTTCCGTATGGCGTGCGTCACTTAACGCTCTTGAAGAAGTGGCCAAGACACACGCACCGCTGCAAAAAGCGACGCCGTTTCGCGGGGCGCCGTCCGACCGTTACCCCCCAAGTGGACTCCCGCCGGGATCTTCGGATCAAGGACCACAAACGGCTTCGGTACGGCCGGCGGAGACGACGTGCATGGCAGCCGTCCGGTGATTGGCATTGCCAGATGGTTGCAAAAATGAACGACCCGGGCACACTGGAACATCTGCGTCCACTGTGCAGCAAACAGCGTTCACCCCGAGACGAGTTCAGAACAGGAGCCGATGTGCTTCCTCGGTCCGGTGATGTCATCCACGTGACGAAGGCAGCGAGCGTCCAATTCGCGGCACCGATGCTCTTCCGCGTGATTCGCGTCCACGACTGGCCGACGTACGACGGTTGGCTCTGGCTGGACGGGTACGAGCTCAACACCTCGGGGGACGCGGTGGAGCGCCGCTCCATCTTTGTGCAGATCCAGGGCCTGCGGCAGATCGGCAAGGCGCCCGACCCCCGGGCCCGGAACAGCCGCCAGCCGGGCATGAACACCACGGGCGGCATCACCGTCCGGGTGATGCGCGCCAACCGCTGACAACTCAGTTGCCGCCCGGCTGGTCATTCGTGTCGGTTGGCGCGGTGCTGGTCGGCGTCGTGGTCACGGTCGCGGCGGAGGACGGCGCGGCAGCGATGATCAAGGTGACCGTCGTGTCCGACGGCACCTTCTGACCCTCGGCCGGATCGCTGTCGATGACCGTGCCGGCAGGCGCATCGGCGCTGGTCACGAACCGCAAGCGATAGGCGAGCCCGGTCCGGTCGAGCGCCTGGCGGGCCTCGGCAGAGGACAGTCCCTTCAGCGCCGGAATGGTGACCTCGGCGGGCCCGGTCGGCTCGGTCGTGCTCGGCGTGGTCGTCGGCTCGGTGGTCGGCGGCCGGCTGGTCGGCTCGGTCGTCTCGGGAGCCGCCACAGAGGCGCTGGCGGCGGGCGCGGGCGTCTCGTCATCGTCGGCGCTGGCCTGCAGGATCAGCCAGATACCCCAGCCGAGCAGCGCCAACAGCACCAGAACGGCGATGCCGACGACGATCGGCGTCCACCACTTGCCGCGCGGCTCACGCGGCGGCGGCACCACATCCCAGTCGCCGGACGGGAAGTCCCCAGCCCGCCCAGGCCGCGGCGGGCGCACCTCGGCCCGTCCGGTCCACGCCGGACTCGTGGCACCGTCGGGACCCACGGCATCCCGTTCGGCAGCGGGCAGCACAGACGTGGCATCCGCCCGCGGCGCCAGCACGGTCTCGTCGTCCGCAGCCCCGGTTCGCGGCAGTTTTTCCGTGTTCGCCGCCCCGGCCCGCGGCATTTGTTCCGTACCGTCGAGGACCCAGGCGTCGTCCGATCGGGGACGGTCATCCGGTTGATTTTCGTCGCCCACGGCCGGATCGAATTGGCGCGTCTCGTCCGGCTCGGACCCACCGCGCGCGGCGTCGCCGGGCCGCTGCTGCTCGTCGGACATCGCCCGGTCCTCTCGGTCTTCCATTCGCCCGGCTCAACGTATCCAATCTTGCGATATTGGTGGGGCTGCCGCCGGGCAAATTCGCTGCGCTGCTCTTCAGACGCACGCAGCGACGAATTCGCAGGCATAGGCACGTACGGCTACAGTGCCCGGCATGGCCGAGGGCTGGACGACGCAAATGGCCGCCGCAGCCGGGGTGGCTGCGGCGACAGGTGCTGCGCAACTGGGGCTCGGATACGGGCTGGGCGTCGTCGTCTGGCCGATGACCGAAACCGCCGACGACAGCGTCTGGCTGGGCAGCCTCGGCTGGGCGACCTGGATCGCCGCGAGCTCCACGGTCTTCGGCGCGGTGATCGCGAGCCGGTTCCGATCCCGCGGCGGCGGGCCTTGGCGCTTCGCGCTCGCGATGTCCGCGGCGGTCGGCGCCCTGCTAACGGTCGCGCTGATCGCGCTTCCGGCCAGAGCCGCCGTACGCCCGGACACGTTCGCACCGGAGACAATCGCCGCCGGGTACGCAACGATCGGTGTGCTCTTCGGCCTGGTGATCGCCTACTGGGCAGTGATCTCCCGCCCGGTCGCGGCGAACCTGACAGCAACGGCAGCCTGGCTGTGGGCGCTGGCGGTGGCGGCGATCGTGGTGCAACTGACGATGCACCGCCCCTCGGCGACATACCTGACCAGTTGGCAGTTCGCCGACCCGGGCGCCGGTTCCCGATACGGCACGATCTACTGGCCAAGCTCCCTGCTGACCCTGCTGGCCGCCCTGATCATCGGAGCGATCGGCGCCCTGCCGGCCGTCCGCCGTGGCGAGCTCGGCATCGGCGCGGCAGCCTCGGGCGCGGTCGGCCCGCTACTGGTCGCGGCGGCGTTCTTCGTACTGGCCCCGCAGCTGACCGGGGCCCTGGGTCCGCTGGAGTCGGCCTACCTGATCGCGCCGTACGGGGTCCTGGCGGGCTTGGCCGGCTCGGCGGCGACGGTGGCGCTGGGCCAGCAGACCGCCAACCGCCGCCAAACCAAGGTGGCGTCGTCGGAACGCCGCGGCGCCCGCACCGCGACCGGGGTGGCGACGGTGCCAAAGCAGCCGTCCACAGCAGAGCCGGACCCCGACCCGGCCCAGCACCCCAGCTCCACCACTTCAACTCCCGCGGCCGGATCGGGCCGCAGCCGCCGCCCTGGAGCAGGACCTGGCGCTAGCGCGGCCTCCGGTTCCGGCCGCAGCCGCCGCTCCAGCGCTAGCTCTGCCGCCGACTCCGGCCCTGACTCCGGCTCTAGCCGCCGCTCCAGCTCAACTTCTGGTCCCGGCGCCGGTTCGGGCTCTGGTTCTCGCTCGGCCACTGGCTCTGGTTCCGGCGCGGGCTCTGACCCCAGCTCGAGCTCGGGCTCCGGTTTCAGTTCGACTCCTGGCTCTAGCTCCGGCCGCAGCTCAGCCTCTGCTCCCGGCGCAGGTTCGGCCCCTGGCTCCGGCTACGACTCTGGCTCTGGTTCCGCCGGCGCCAGCCCTTCCTCCGGCATTGGCTCCGGCTCAGGCCCCGGCATCGACCCTCCAGCCTCCAGCCCCAGCTCAGCTCCGCGCTCTAGCTTCAGCTTTCGGGGGAAGGCCGCAGCTCCACGAGCGAGTATCTGGCCATGGAGCCGTGCCTCGCGACAGGCAACGCAGCAGCCCCAACCAGCGCAGCCTGCGCCACGGCAACCCACACCATCACAGCCCGCGCCGCAGCAGACCGGAGCGTCGCAGGCCACGCCGAAACAGAACACAAGGCAGCAGGCCACGCCGTTGCAGGCCACGCCGTCGCAAGGCGCGCCGTCGCGAGTCGCACGGTCGCAGGCCACGCCGTCGCAAGGTGCACGGTCGCAAGACGCACGGTCGCAGGCCATGCCGTCGCAAGACGCACGGTCGCAGGGCGGGCCGTCGCAAGGCGGCCCAGCGCAGCCCACAGCGCAGCAGGTCACGCCAGCCGAGCCCACCGCGCCGCGGGCGGGCACAGGCCGAGGCAGCGCTAGCACTCCGTCGACGGCTCCGGCCCCGATGAACTCACCGCCGACGGCACCACCGCCGACCGGGCCGCCACCCATCGCGCCGCCTCCGGTGCAGCCGCGGCCCACTTCCACAGCGCAGCCCGCCGCAGCCCCGCCGCGCGGCGTCGCCCCGCGGCCTGCATCCGCGCCGCCTTGGGCCGCCGCCGCACCGCCAGCGCCCGACTCAGCTGCGACCGCTCCCCGGCCCAGATCCGCGTCATCCAACCCGGGCTCTGCTGCGTCAAGTCCAGCCCCAACACCGCCGAGCCCGGGCGCGGCCGGCGCAACACCGCCCAACCCGACTGCGGCCGCCCGGCGACCCGCATCTCCGCCGCCCAACCCGACCGCCGCGGCGCGGCCGCCGGCATGGGCACCGCCAACCCCAACCGCCCCGGATGCCAAGGTCGGCTCCCCTACGCCAGCGAGTGCCCAGCGCCCTCCGGTGTCTACAGGCGGCAAGCCCTACCGATCGACGGTTACGCCCCCGCCCGCCGATCCGCCGGTCGCAAAGATCAACCCAACTCGATCGGGTGACTCCGCACCAGCAAAGCCGCCTGCGGCCGACCGGGGAGTTCTTGCGAAGCCACCGGCTGCGGCAGCATCCACGACAAGCCCGGCCAAAGCGCCCCAAAAGAAAGCCACACCAGCCAAAGCAGCTCCAGGCAGGGCAACCGCGAGCAGGACAACCCCGGCAACGGCACCCGTAAAGGGGCAACCCGCCAAGGCGACGCCCCCAAAGTCGACACCGACCAAGTCGACACCTGCCAAGGCGGCACAGACCGAGACCAGACCTACCGAGTCGACACCCTCGCAGGCGGCACCGACCAAAGCCGCACCAACGAATTCGTCACAAGCCGGGACAGGCCCCGCCAAGCCATCACCAGCCGGAACAAGCCCTGCCAGGCCGGCATCAACCGGAGCAGAGCCCGCCAAGCCGGCACCGGCCGGGTCCGCACCCGCCGCCACACCTGCCGAGACCACAACGGCCAAGGGATCGCCGACCAAGGCCGCACCAACAAAAGCGGCAGCGCCCAACGAGCCACCGGTCGCAAGCAAGGCCACACAGCCACCGACAGCCGGAAGCGAAGAGCCGCCGACGGTCGAGCTGTGGGTCGACGACTCCGACACCACGACGCCACCGAATCAAGACAGCAAACGGCGGGGCTTCCGCCGCTTCGGACGCCGCTCCGGCTCCGACGACACCTGAGCCCGGACGACCCATCGGGGCCTACATGCGGCCAGGACCCCGACTTACTTGATCAATGGCTGACAAATCGCCCTAGGCTATCGGCCAGGTGTGTACCGGCTCGTTTGTGTGTTGGAGGGCGCTGTAGCGCAGCAGCATGGCGTGCAGGGCTCGTTTTCGGTCCAGCCCGTGGTCGTGCTCCGCCGCCCATACCGTCTCCGTCTGCCACGTCGCGCCGTTGCGGCCCGTACGGCAGCGTTGCTCGATTATTCCGAGCAGTCGATCGCGATGCTGCTGGTCGACGCCGTACTTGTCCAGGCCCGCGCACGCCTTGGCCAGCAGCGAACCCAGCACCAACTCCGTCACCTGCACGTCCCCCAGTGGGGGCCAGAAGACCGTCGCCTCGATGCCCCGGCGGGCCGCCGCGTGGAAGTTGTCCTCCGCCGCCCCGAACGGCAACTGCGACCAGATCGGCCGTTCCTCCTCGGCCAGCTGGCGGGTCAGGCCGAAGTAGAACGCCGCGTTCGCCAGCATGTCGAGCACCGTCGGTCCGGACGGCAGGACCCTGTTCTCGACGCGCAGGTGCGGCACGCCGTTCATCACGTCGTACACCGGGCGATTCCAGCGATAGACCGTGCCGTTGTGCAGGGACAACTCGCTCAGGCTCGGCACGCCGCCGGCCGCCAGCACCTCGACCGGATCCTCCCCGGTCATGATCGGCAGCAGCGGCGTGAAGTACCGCACGTTCTCCTCGAACAGGTCGAACACCGAGGTGATCCACCGTTCGCCGAACCAGACTCTCGGGCGTACGCCCTGGGCTTTGAGCTCTTCTGATCTTGTGTCCGTGGCCTGCTCGAAGAGCGCGATCCGGGTCTCCGCCCAGAGCCGGCGCCCGTGCAGGTACGGCGAGTTCGCGCCGATTGCGACCTGGATCCCGGCGATCGCCTGGGAGGCGTTCCAGGTCGCGGCGAACCGGTCGGGCGGCACCTGCATGTGGAACTGCACGCTGGTGCACGCCGCCTCGGGCGCGATCGAGTCGTTCGCGCTCTGCAGCCGCTCCACCCCGCGGATGTCCACGCAGAACTGCTCGCCGCGGGCGCCGGCGATCTGATCGTTGAGCGCCCGGTAGCGCTCGTTCGCCGACAGGTTGGCCAGCACCAGGTGGTCGGCGGTGAGCGTCGGCAGGCTGCCGATCAGCACGATCGTGCTGTCCGACTTGCGGGCGCGGTCCTCGGCCCGCTCGAGCGCCTCGAGAATGGCCCGCTCATAGTCGGCGAAGCCGGACCCGCCGATCAGCCGGGGGCGCGCGTTCAGCTCGAGGTTGAACTGGCCCAGTTCGGTCTGGAAGGTGGGGTCGGCCAGGTTGGCGAGGATCTCGGCGTTGCGCATGGCCGGCTCGGCGTCGGCGTCCATCAGGTTCAGCTCGATCTCGAGCCCGGTCATCCGGCTCTCGGCGTCGAACGTGTAGTCGTCGAGCATCGTGGCGAGCACGTCCAGGCAGCGACGCACCTTGTGCCTGTAGCGGACTCGGTCGCGGCTGGAGAACGCCCGGTCGGCGAGCTGCTTGCCCATCCTGCCTCCCCGGCACTGGTACACGGCGTTGATTTAGAACGACCCGGGATGAAGCGGACATCGAGCACCGTACGGTGAGTGAGCAGATGCGTTCGGTTCACCTTGCCATCCCGGCGAGCCGACCGCTACCGGAGCCCGGGCATGCGCAAAAGGCGCCGCCCGAGTGGACGGCACCTTGTGCGTATAGCGAGCATCAGCCCTGGCGGATGGCTTCGCCCTCGATCTCGATCTTGACCTTCTTGCCGATCATGACGCCGCCGGACTCAAGCGCCATGTTGTAGGTCAGGCCCCAGTCCTCGCGGTCGATCTCGGTCGTCGCGGAAAAGCCGAAGACATCCTGCCCGTACGGGCTGCGGCCGGCGCCCTCGAACTCGACGAGCAGCTCGACGGTCTTGGTCACGCCCTTGATCGTCAGGTCGCCGTCGAGGAGGAACTCGTTGTGGTCGTGCGACTTGATGCCGGTGCTCTTGAACTCGATCGTCGGGTACTTCTCGGCCTCGAAGAAGTCACCCGTACGAAGGTGGTTGTCGCGGTCCGGCTGGCCGGTGAAGACGCTCGCGGTCTGGATCGTGGCGGTCACCGAGGACTGCAGCGGGTCCTCGCCGACGGTGATGGTCGCGGTGGCCTCGCCAAAGTTGCCGCGCACCTTGCTGACCATCAGGTGTCGCACCACGAACCCGACCCGCTTGTGCGCGGCGTCCAGCTCATATGTGCCGGCGGCCGGGATCTGCAGACCCTCGAACTCACGGGTGCTGGAGACGGAGTCGGTCATGACATGTCCTCTCGGAGCCTTGCTGTCGGATGGTTGTCTGACGGAGCAACTATATGCCGCGCAATATTCCCCGTGTCAAGTGCCTGGTGTTACGCTGGTTTTGTGAGTACCAACCTGGATGACCCCCGCTTCACGGCGGTCGGCCTGTTTACCGAGGCGTTCACCGGGCTGACCGCGCGCTTCGCCGCCCAGTTCGAGCAACACCGGCTCTCGAGCGTCGAGTTCGAGGTGCTGATGCGCCTCGCGCGTTCCCCGGGCAACCGGCTACGGATGACCGACCTGGCCGGCCAGACCTCCCTGTCGACCAGCGGGGTGACCCGGGTCGTCGACCGGATGGACCGCGACGGACTGATCCGCCGCCAGGCTTGCCCCAGCGACCGCCGCAGTTCGTACGCGGTGATCACCGACGCCGGCCTGGCCCGGCTCGACGAGGTCCTGCCCGGCCACATCGCGCTCGTGCAGCAGTGGTTCATCGGTCAGCTCCCCCCTAACGAGCTCACGCAGCTGCTGGGGGCACTCCGCAAGATCCGCGACGCGGTCAACCCGTGCGCCACAGCCGGCAGCGACGCCGTGCTCACCGATGCGTTTACCCCTGAGGTTCCGAGCGAAACGGTAATACCGACGCCGTGAACTATCCGGCGGAACCGGCAGAACTAGCGGCAGAACCGCCGTCAGCCCGGGTCAAAAGGGGCTTTTAGGACTAAGACGCCCGCCGGCCGCCGCTAGGGTGATCACCCGGGGGGACGCGGCGCGACCGAGGCGAAATCTGGGGCCACGGGGGAGCCATCGTTCTCGCCGCGTATCGATGGGGCGTTGCGACGACCGGCGCGTGGGGGGCACGCAAGCGCCGGTCGTCCGCGCCTCGTCAGCCCCCGGCCGTGGACGGCGCTTCGATCTCGCGCAGCGCCTCGGTGCTCAACAACTCGCGTTCGCGCGGCAGCAGGGCGATTCCCGCTCCACGACAGAGCACACCCAGTTTTTGTACGGCGTCCCGGCGGATGTCCGCGTCCGGCGTACTGAGGATCACCCCGAGCAGCGCCACCAGCAGGTCGCGCGGGTCGTCGCCGGTCTCGTGCGCCTCGGCCGCCAGCGTGAAGCAGTCTGCCGCGCGCTTGTGTTCGCCGTTCTTCAGGGCGATCGCACCCTCCAGCGCCGCGGCCGGGAAGTCATCACCCGGCGGACGCAGCTCCGCCAGGATCTCGGCCGCCTCGGCCACCCGGCCCGCCTCGGCCTGCGCCAGCCCGATCGTCGCCAGCACGCGCCGCCGATGGTTCGGCACCGCCGGGCCGACCGCCTCCAGCTCCGCGATCGCCCGCCGGCCCAGCCGCTCGGCCTCGTCGAACTTGCCGTCCACCCGGGCGACCTCGGCCAGGTGCCCGACCGCGATCGCGCGCAGCCGGTACTCGCCGCTGCGGCCGGCCAGCCGGTCCACCTCGACGAGTCGGCGCCGGGCCGCGGGCAGGTTGCCCTCGCGCAACTCGTGCCAGGTCAAGTTGTATTCGGCCACTGCCATGTCGCGCAGCCGGGTGCCGTTGCGGGCCAGCGCGAGCGCCGCCTCGCCGTGCCGGCGCGCCTCGTCATAGCCGCCGGCGGTCATCCACAGCGCCGCCAACTGGCTGTGCGCGGTGACCTGCCCGTTGACGTCGCCGATCTGGTCGAACTCGCGCAGCGCCGCGGCCGCCGCCGCGATCTCCTCGACGCCGGCGCCGTGCTCGGCCGCCAGTTGGGCCAGCCCGACCTTCGCCCAGGCCCGGACGGCCGGATCGGCGTCGGCGGTCCGCGGGTCGTCGAGCAGCCGGCGCAGCCACTGCCGGCCCGTCACGTCCCGGAACCGGAACCGCCACCACCGCGGCAGCGAGGCCGCGAGGCGCAGCGCGGTGTGCGGATCCTCGCCCGCCGCGAACGTCAGCGCCGCGCCCAGGTCGCCGGTCACGTCGTCGAGCCGGACCGCCGCCTCGGCCAGATGCCCACCGGCGAGGTCGGGGGCGATCTGCTCGGCATAGTCGGCCAGCACCGCGGCGTGCCGGCGCCGGAACGCGCTCAGCTCGCCCTCGGCCACGGCCCGCTCGGCCGCGTAGTCGCGGACCACGTCCAGCAGCCGGAACCGGACCGCCCGGCTGCCCCGCACGCTGAGCAGGCCCAGCTCGAGCAGCCGGTCGAGCAGGTGCACGACGTCGCTGCCGCCGGTCGGCCCGTCGGCGACCATCTGCTCGGCGAGCGACAGCGACCAGCGGTAGCGGAACATCGCGAGCCGGCGCAGCGCGCTCTGCTCGGCGTCGTCGAGTATTCGGTAGCTGGCGGCGACCGCGTCACGCAGCGAGACGACCGTCTCGGCGGTGCCCGAGCCGGATCGGGAGAGGTCGAGGACCCGGTCGCCGTAGCGGTCCAGGATCTCGGCGACCGTGAGCACCCGGCCGCGGGCGGCGGCCAACTCGATCGCGAGCGGCAGCCCGCCGAGCCGGCGGACCAGCAGCGCGGTCGCCGCGACCTCGTCGGGCTCGATCGGGGCGCGGCGCACCCGGGCCAGGCGATCCAGAAACAAGGCCACCGCCGGGTACGCCGCCGCGTCGGCCAGCGTTGGCCCAACGTCGGCGGGCGGGGCGACCAGCGGTGCGACCGGCCAGATCCGCTCGGCGGGCAACCCGACCGGGTGCCGGCCGGTCGCGATGAACCGCAGCGTGGGTATCCGGGCGAGCAGCCGGGACAGCGCCTCGGCCACCGCGTCGGGCGCCCGTTCCACCGCGTCCACCAGCAGCAACACGGACGCGCCGGCGAACCGAGCGGACAGGTCGTCGGGGCGGCCCACGCCGTACGCGGCCGCGATGCCGCCCAGGATCTCGCCGGCGGTGTTGCCGTCGGTGATGACGATGCCGGCCACGCCGCCCGGGTGGGCCGCGGCGACCCGGTGCGCCACCAGGAACGCCAGGGCGCTCTTGCCGACCCCGGCCAGGCCGACCAGCGTGACGCCGCGTGGCCCGTACGGCGCGGGCTCGGCGAGCAGTGCGACCAGTTCGGCGACGTCCGCGTCCCGGCCGATCAGGTCGGCGGCCGGGGGCAAGCGGTTGAAGCCCGGCGCACCGGCCGAACCGGCGGGCTGCCCGCGCGCCGCCGCCAGGAACGCCTCGCGGTCGGGGCCGGTCAGGTCGAGCGCGGCAGCCAGCAACTCGGCCGTCGTACGCTGCGGGCGGGAGGCGCGGCCGCGCTCGAGATCACGCACCGTGCGCACGCCGATGCCGGCCCGCACGGCCAGTTCTTGTTGGGTCAGTTTGGCCCGCAGCCGGTGGCTGCGCAGCACGGCGTCGAATCCCGGACCAGTCTGGTCCGCCCCGTGATCAGACGTCATGAAGAGAACCTAGGCACCCATGTCGATGTGTGCCGAACCAGACGGGCGAGTTGTCAGGGATCGGACCGAGCGGCAGTCGGGTTTGTTACAGGACTTCAGAGACCTAGCTCACGTGCGATGATCATCCGCTGCACCTCGGAGGTGCCCTCGCCGAGTTCGAGGATCTTGGCGTCTCGGTAGAACCGGCCGACCGCCGACTCGTTCATGAAGCCGTAGCCGCCGTGCACCTGGGTCGCGTACCGGGCGTTCTCCATCGCCGCGTTGCTCGCGTTCAGCTTGGCGACCGCCGCGTAGCGCTTGAAATCCTCGCCCGCCAGCATCCGGGCCGCCGCGTCGTAGTACGCCGTACGCGCGATGTGTGCCCGCATCTCCATGTCCGCGATCATGAACTGGATGCCCTGGTGGCCGCCGATCGGCCGGCCGAACGCCACGCGCTGCTTCGCGTACCCCACCGACTCGTCGACGCAGCCCTGGGCCAGGCCGACCGAGAGGGCCGCGATCGCGATCCGGCCCTCGTCGAGGATCCGCAGGAACTGGGCGAAGCCGCGGCCGCGCGGGCCGAGCAGGTTGGCGGCCGGGACCCGTACGTCGTCGAAGGACAGCTCGTGGGTGTCGGACGCGCACCAGCCGACCTTCGAATAGCCGGGCGCGACCGTGAAGCCCGGGGTGCCCGACGGCACGATGATCGTGGACAGCTCCTTGCTGCCGTCGCTCTGCATGCCGGTCACCGCGACGACCGTGACCAGGCAGGTGATGTCGGTGCCCGAGTTGGTGATGAACGCCTTCGAGCCGTTGATGACCCACTCGTCGGTGGACTCGTCGAGCACCGCGCGGGTCTGGGTGGCGCCGGCGTCGGAGCCCGCGCCCGGCTCGGTCAGCCCGAACGCCGCCAGCGACTCGCCGCTGGTCAGCCGGGGCAGCCAGCGGGCCTTCTGCTCCGGCGTACCGAAGCGGTAGATCGGCATCGCACCGAGCGAGACCGCCGCCTCGACCGTGACCGCGACGCTGCTGTCGATCCGCGCCAGCTCCTCGAGGGCCAGGCAGAGGGCGAAGTAGTCGCCGCCCATGCCGCCGAACTCCTCGGGGAAGGGCAGGCCGAACAGTCCCATCTTGCCCATCTGCCGCACGACGTCGTACGGGAAAGTCTTGTGCTCGTAGTGCTCGGCGATGACCGGCGCGACCTGCTCGCGGGCGAAATCCCGCACGCTGGCGCGCAGCGCCTCCTGCTCCTCGGTGAGCCGGAAGTCGACCATGGCATGCCCTCTCTTGGCGTGACGAACGCGCCGTAACGAAGAATCGATCAGACGGGGGTGACGCCGTGCCGGCGGCGGGAGAAGCCACGGTCCTTGGTGCGGGCGGCGGCATAACGGCGGATCAGCTCGTCGCGCAGGTCGGCGGGCTCGATCACGGTGTCCACGACCAACTCGCTGGCCAGCCGCATGATGTCGATGTCGCGTTCGTATTCGGCGCGGCGCTCGGCCACGAAGGCCTCGCGCTCCGCGGTGTCCTCGATGGCGGCGATCTTGTTGGCGTACACGGCGTTGACCGCGGCCTCGGCGCCCATCACTGCGATCTTCGCGGTGGGCAGCGCGATGGTCGCGTCCGGATCGAAGCCGGGGCCAGCCATCGCGTAGAGGCCGGCGCCGTAGGCCTTGCGGACGACGACGCACACCTTGGGCACCGTCGCCTCCGACACCGCGCTGATCATCTTGGCGCCGTGCCGGATGATGCCCTGCCTCTCGACCGCCGTGCCGACCATGAAGCCCGGGACGTCGGAGAGGAACAGCAACGGCACGTTGAACGCGTCGCAGAGCTGGACGAACCGGGTCGCCTTGTCGGCCGAGTCGACGAAGAGCACGCCGCCCTTGAACATCGAGTTGTTGCCGACCACGCCGACGACCTCGCCGTCGAGCCGGCCGAAGCCGACGGTCAGCTCCCGGGCCCAGAGCGCCTGGATCTCGAAGAACGAGCCCTCGTCGAGGATGCCCTTGACATAGCGGCGCATGTCGAAGGCCTGCCGCTCGCTGGCCGGCACCAGCGCGGCGAGATCCACATTGGCCGGTGGCGCCGACTCGACGGACGGCGGCGACTGCTGCCAGTTGGCCGGCAGATAGGACAGGTAGTTGCGGACCACGTCGAGGGCGTCCTGCTCGGACTTGCAGAGGAAGTGGCCGACGCCGGACTCGGTGCAGTGCACCCGGGCCCCGCCCATCGCCTCGAGCGTCGTCTTCTCCCCCGTGACCATCTCGACCATCCGGTCGGAGCCCAGATACATACTCGCGTTGCCGTCGACCATCGCGACCACGTCGCAGAACGCCGGGATGTAGGCGCCGCCCGCCGCCGACGGGCCGAACAACGCGCAGACCTGCGGAATCGAGCCGGACGCGCGGACCTGGGTGTGGAAGATCTTGCCGGCCCCGCGCCGGCCGGGGAACAGGTCGACCTGGTCGGTGATGCGCGCGCCGGCGGAATCGACGAGATAGACCATCGGCACACCGTCCGCGTACGCCCGCTCGATGATCCTGATGATCTTTTCCACCGTGCGGGCGCCCCAGGAGCCGGCCTTGACCGTCGAGTCGTTCGCCATCAGGCACACCGGCCGCCCGGCGATGCGCGCCGCGCCGGTGATCACCCCGTCCGCCGGCAGGCCCTCGGCCAGCGCGTTCGCCAGCATGCCGTCCTCGACGAAGGAATCCTCGTCGACCAGCAGCGCGATCCGCTCGCGGGCGAAAAGCTTGCCCTTCGCGGCGTTGGCGGCGTGATAGCGCTCGGCGCCGCCGGCCACCGCCCGCTTGCGCATCCGAGCCAGCGCGTCACCGTCGAACGCCACGTCGCCCCCTTTTGCCCCGCACCCATGATCTCCTGAACGATCGTTAGGGTATCCCATCGCGGGGCCGACTGCCACCGGAGAGTCGGAAAGACGGTAGGGAGCCCTCGCTGGATGCGGGGACTCCCTACCGTTTTCAGTCGCCGGCGCTGTGGAGGAGCACCGGCATTATGTTTCCGACGCCGCAGGGCGTCGGCACGGGTCGCGCCCGGGACCGGCGCGACCCGGATCTCTCACTGCCGCTGGATCAGCGCAGCGTGTTCAGCAGGTCGAGGCCACCGATGTTGGTGCCGCCGACCCGGCCCAGGTTCTGGGTCAGTCCGTCGACCGGCGAGCCCTCGGTGTCGGCGGACTTGCCGGCCACCCGGTCCGAATTGCCGTAGTCGGCGTCGTCGCCGGCCACGTCACCGTCGTGGTCACCGTGGTCACCCAGGTAGTCGTCATCGTCACCGTTGACGCCACCGTGGTCGCCACCGTTGTCGCCGTGGCCGCTGCCGTGCCCATTGCCGTGTCCGTGGCCGTGGCCGTGCTGACCGCCGCCGTGCACGCCGCCCAGGCCGCCGCCGTTGGCGCAAGCCGCGGCCGCGTTCGCCTCGCCGAGGATGCCGAGGGCGTTGCCGCAGATGTTGATCGGCATGTGCATCGGCGCCGCGATCTGCGTGCCGTTCAGGATCCCGTTGTTGTCGTGCGAGTCCTGCGTGATGCCGTCGTTGTGCCCCGACTCGTTGTGCGCGATCGCGGCGGCGTTGCTGTGCCCGAACAGCAGGGCGTCGGAGTTGCCCGCGAGGTTCACCGGCATGCTGAACGGCGCGTAGATCTGGGTGCCGTTCAGGATCCCGTTGTTGTCGTGCGAGTTCTGCCGGACGCCGCCCTGGTTCCGGCCGCCCTCGATCTTCCAGCGGCCGCCGTTGGCGCAGACCGCCTGGGCGTTCGCCTCGCCGAGCAGGCTGAACGCGTTGCCGCACATGTTGATCGGCATCTCGACCGGCGCGTAGATCTGGGTGCCGTTCAGGATCCCGTTGTTGTCCCAGCTGTTCTGGCCGGGTCGGCCGGGCTTGCCCTTCTCGGTGCTCTGCGCGCTCTCGGCCTTGCGGCCGTTGACGCCGATACCCGCGGCGTTCGAGTGGCCGAACAGCAGGGCGTCGGAGTTGCCCACGATGTTCACCGGTGCGCTGACCGGGAAGTAAACCTGCGTGCCGTTGGCGATGCCGTTGTTGTCCCAGGACTGCTGCTTGACCTTGCCACCCCGCTCGCCCCGGTTGATGCCCACGCCGGCCGCGTTCGAGTGGCCCAGCAGCAGGGCGTCGGAGTTGCCCACGACGTTCACCGGGAAGCTCATCGGCGCCACGAACTGAGTGCCGTTCAGGATGCCGTTGTTGTCCCAGGTGTTCTGCGAGACGTCGGCGTGCGCGGCGCCCGGAGCGAACAGCAGTGCGCCAGCGGCCAGAACGCCGACGCTCAGAGTCTTACGAACCCAAGTCTTCATGGAGAGAAGATGCCTTTCGGAAATGTCAGCAAATGGTGAACCGAGTGATTCGCTTGTTCAGTTGATCGCGGTTGCCGCAATAGTGCATTTCGGGCACAGCGGTGCCTTGGCGCTTTTCTCGTGCCCTGACCCCGCCTGTCGACGTGCGCCCGAAGAGGCGCCACGGTGCGGTGACGTGATGGCTCGCGGGCCGTGTGCGATTCGCCGCCTGTACGCAAACGGTTGGGGAATCGGGCCCTGAGCCGTTCTTACGAGCGGGACGCCGGCACTAATCAGGCGAGGCGGTCGGTGCCTCGGCATCGTGATGCCGGGCCTCGACGCCGGCCGCGAGTGGCAGACGGTGGCTCGCCACCGCTTGCTCGCCCACCGCGACCGGGGAGAAGGCGGCCGAACTGCCTTCCGTGGGCGCGCCCGAACCGGGCGCCGGAATGCCGTTGACCGCCCCGAAATACACCTGCGGCGGCGCAGGTCCGTCACCCGCGGGCGCTGCCCGGACCGCCTCCGGCGCAGCCGCCTCGACGGTTACGTGGTGCCGGTCAGTCACGCCGGAGCGCCACTGGCTGACAGTGGTGCCGGTCGGGCCCGCGGCGACCTTGGTGCCGGAACCTTTCGGCTGCTCCGGCGTCGCCGGTTTCTCATCAGCCGCCGACTTCTCATCAGCCGCCGGTTTCTCATGGGTCGCCGGCTTCTCATGAGCCACTGTCGTACCGACAGCGGACGGCACCAGATCGGTGGCGGGCCGCAGAATCTTGGTCACCGGAGCGGAGACCGGGGCGATCTGCCGGGAATCCGACGGGCCGCCGGTGAGGCGGATGGGTGCGGTCAGATCCCGGACGACGCGAGTCACCTCGCCGACGGTCGAGTGGGTAAAGCCGTTCGTGACCTCGGTCAGCGTGCCCACGATCAACGTGGGTGCCGAGCCGCGGTCGGCGATCTTGTGCTGCTCGTGAACGTGGTGATCCGGCTCCAGCGGCCGGACGGCCGCCTGCAGGACCCGGCTGACCATCGGTCGAGCAGCCCCGCCGTGCAGCACCGACCCGACCAGGGGCGAACCGAGGAGCGATCCCTCGGGTGCCGGATCACGGTCGGCCGCGTGCGCGGCGGCGCCGGTGAGCAGCCAGGCGGCACCGGCCAGGCCGCCGATGACGAGTACGCGCAGGCCCCACCGGGATCCGGTGCGGGTTGCGTGGCGTTCCTTACGCCGCTCCGCCCCCTGGCTGGGAGGCGGCATGAGCGCGGAGACACCGGCGGGCGAAACCGGCGACGGCCGGTGTGCCGTGCGCGGCGTGCGCTCGACCCCCCACCCCGTCATGAATCCGCCCCTCGTCGTCGACTCTGACCGGTGGCCACAACGCCGGATCCGGTGTGGATCAGGCGATATCGGCCACTCGGTATTGGTAACGAAGAGACTCAGCAGGGGTCACGCCGACAATTCGGAAAAATGATCTGGCCATCGGCGGCCGCAAATCATACCAATCTGGTACGCGGCCCAGCTCGGAGGACACCTGACGGCAGCGTACGGCCGAGCAGTTTCTCGGCCAGTTCGGCCACCTCGATCAGCGCGTCCAGGTCGATGCCGGTGGCAATGCCCATGTCCTCGAGCATGTGCACCAGTTCCTCGGACGCGATGTTGCCCGAGGCACCCGGCGCGTACGGGCAGCCGCCGATCCCGCCGACGCTCGCGTCGAACTCGGTCACCCCGAGTTCGAGGGCGGTCAACACGTTCGCCAGCCCCGTACCCCGCGTGTTGTGGAAATGGAGCAGATCCGGGCGTACGGCGGAAAGCAGGTCCCGGACCCGGCGCGGGGTCGCCATGCCCGTGGTGTCACCGAAGGCGATCCGATCCGCGCCCTCGGCGCGCACCCGGTCCACGATGGACGCCACCCGGCCGGGGTCGATGTCGCCCTCGAACGGGCAGCCGAAGCTGGTCGCGACGATCACCTCGAGGCTGGCGCCCGCGCCGTGCACCAGCGGGATCAGGCCGGCGATGTCGTCCAGCGACTCGTCGGTCGAGCGGTTGAGGTTGCGCCGGTTGTGCGTGTCGCTCGCCGACACGACGACCTCGATCTCGCGGAAGCCGGCCCGGATCGCACGCTCGGCGCCGCGGGTGTTCGGGATCAGCGCCGAGTATCGGACGTCCGGATTGTGCCAGGCCCGCGCCCAGACCTCGTCGGCGTCGGCCATCTGCGGTATCGCCTTCGGGTGCACGAACGAGACCGCCTCGATCCGCCGCACGCCGGTGCCCGAAAGCGCGTCGATCAGAGCGACCTTGGCATCGGTCGGGATCGGCTCCTCATTCTGCAGACCGTCGCGGGGAGCGACCTCTCGGATCGAGACGGAACTCATCACGTCACCTCATTCGCGAGACAATGCCCGTGTCGTAGTCGCCGCTGAGGAACTCGTCGTTCGCCAGCAACTCGGCGAAGAACGGCAGGTTGTTCTTGGGGCCGGCGATCTCGAAGCCGGCGACCGCGGTGCGCGCCTTGGCGATCGCGTCGGCCCGGTCGGTGCCGAGCACGATGAGCTTGGCCATCAGTGAATCGTAGTTCGGCGTGACGGTCGTGTCGGGCCCATAGCCGGAGTCCACCCGGACGCCGGCGCCGGTCGGCTCGACCCAGGTGGTGACCTTGCCGGGGCCGGGCAGGAACCGCTTGGGATCCTCGGCGTTGACCCGCAACTCGATCGCGTGACCGGCGCTCGCCAGCTCGGCGGGATCGAAGGTCGGTGCCTCGCCGGAAGCGATCCGCAGCTGCTCCTCGACCAGGTCGATGCCGTGGATCAGCTCGGTGATCGGGTGCTCGACCTGCAGGCGGGTGTTCATCTCCAGGAAGAAGAAGTCGCCCGTGCCCGGGTCGAGCAGGCACTCGACCGTGCCGGCATTGCGATAGTGCACGGCCTCGCCGGCCTTGACCGCGGCGGCGAGGAAGCGTTCCCGCAGCTCCGGGCCGACCGCCGGGGACGGCGCCTCCTCGACCAGCTTCTGGTTGCGGCGCTGCACCGAGCACTCCCGCTCACTCAGGGCGATCACCCGGCCGTCGGCCAGCCCGAGGATCTGCACCTCCACATGGCGTACGCGGGGGAAATAGCGCTCGATCAGCACCGAGCCGTCGCCGAACATCCGCTCGGCGAACGCGCGGACCTTGTCGTACTCGGTGCGCAGGCCGGCCTCGTCGGTGGCGACCGCCATGCCCATGCCACCGCCGCCCGCCGCGGCCTTGACCATCACGGGATAGCCGATGGTGCCGGCCGCCTCGATCGCGGCCTCGACGGTCGCGGCCGGGTCGTGGCTGCCGGGCGCGACCGGAACGCCCGCCGCGGCCATCAGGTTTCGTGCGTTGATCTTGTCGCCCATCGCGGTGATCGCCTCGGCGGACGGCCCGACCCAGACCAGACCATGAGCCTCGACGGTACGGGCGAAGTCAGCGTTCTCGCTCAGGAAGCCGTAACCCGGGTGGATGGCCTGCGCGCCGGTGGACTTGGCGGCGGCCAGGATCGCCTCGGTGTTGCGGTAGCTCTGCGCCGGGTTGGCGGGCCCGACACAGATCGCCTCGTCGGCCTCCAGGACGAACGGCATTCCCGCGTCGGCCTCGGAGTAGACCGCGATCGTCCGGATCCCGAGCCGCTTGGCGGTGCGGATGATCCGGCGGGCGATCTCGCCCCGGTTGGCGATGAGCAGCGACTCGATCATGCCTGCGTCTTCCCCTCGGCGTCCGATTTATCGGCTTTTAGCGCCTTTTTACGACCGGTCAGCTTCTTCAGTGGCCGGTCAGCGCGTGCGCGGTGGCCGCACGCAGCAGCGTGGAGCGGCGGTGCCGGTCCACCTCGCCGCCGAGGAAGGGTGTCGAGTTCATCAAACCGAACGCGGAATGTGCCAGCACCCGGGCCTCGCCGGCGTCCAGCTCGGGCCGCAGCGCACCCAGCACGGTGACCCATTCCTCCACGTAGAGGCGCTGCAAGCGGCGGATCTGCCGGCGCGGCTCGTCCGGCAGCCGGTCGAGCTCATGCAGATGCAGGGCGATCACGGCCGGGTTGGCCAGCGCGAACTCGACGTGGAACTCGATCAGATCGACCAGCGCGGCCTGGGCGTCCTCGGGGTGCCGGGCGACCCGTTCCTTGCCGCCGTTCAGCAGCCCCTCGCTGACCGGGATCAACGCGGCGACCAGCATGGCCTCTTTGCCGGCGAAGTGGTGATACAGCGCCGGGCCGGTCACCCCGGCGGCGGAGCCGATGTCGTCCATCGACACGCCGTGATATCCCCGGGCCGCGAAGAGGCCCACCGCGATCTCGAGGATCTCGTCGCGGCGCGACCGCCGCCGAGGCGCGGGCGGTCCCGTCCGCTGTTGCTGATCTACCGTCACCCGCAAACTCTAACCCGCTGTCAAGCTCATCCCTGAACGAGCGTTCAGGATTCTTCGAGGCCCTCGCGTTGCCGCAGCTCCAAGGCCTGCTCGCCATGGCCCAACGCATCCAGGGTTTCCGCCAATTGGTACGCCGCCTGCTGCCTGGTCGGCGCGCCGGGGTCGATGCCGTCCAACAGGCGGCGCAGGAGCACCTCGGCCTTGACGGCCCGGCCGGAACCCCGCAGCGCCTCGCC
>Ga0307515_10005283_pt1 | contig 26258 bp, 6 predicted proteins | sample 17_EM_MG_FD_194513 | JGI IMG/M metagenome (GOLD analysis project Ga0307515, IMG submission 194513) | Populus trichocarpa ectomycorrhiza microbial communities from riparian zone in the Pacific Northwest, United States - 17_EM | ecosystem: Host-associated > Plants > Roots > Unclassified | place... | reverse complement strand
CCGGACGCGGGTTGCCTAGAATACAGCGCCTTCGTGCATGTCGCGGCTTGATAGATTATCAATGTTGTAGGCAAGAAGGGGTCCAACCAAGCTCACTCTATCCACGACATGCATGCGCATGCATGTATTTGTCTTCATTTGGGAAAGATATTCCGCCTTCCGTCTCCCATCTTCCGTCTTTACGCCCCGCTTTGCGGCTCTTTTCCAGCCTGCATGTACGCTCCTGCCGATCCTGCATCTCGTAGCCGAAAGCACCAGGCAGTGCGTACAAGGCGCTTATTTGCGTCTCGCCCTGTTTGTGCGCGGTCTTTGCAGGTTTCCTGCCATTGGATACACTCACAATGCGGCTCAGCTGTGCCGCTTGCTGCGCTGTTCGGGGGTGACTGGATGCCCTCGCGGTGTCGCCCTCTTAACGGTGCTCAGGGTCTGCCTTGCGTTGCTCAGAGTCAGCTTTGCGTCGATACCTTGAAACATGTTGAAGCAGGTACTTCACAACCCAAACGCAGGAAATGAAGCATGCAGCTTGCAGTATGTTCGGGTATTACGAGTTGGATTGCAGCACTGATGGATAGTCTACAGTGTCGTCCTCGTGCCTGCGATTGGTTTAGCTCATCCGTCCGAGTGGGTACATCCGTCAGGCCCATGGCTACAGAAGCTCGTCGACGATGTGGTGCCTGAGGCAGAAGTTTGGGGATATGAGCTCTCGACCGACGCGCAGGACGCTCTTTCCCGAAGCGTACCAGGAGAGGGATCTAAGCTCTTCGCGTCCCTAATTAGCCACTGTGCGAAACCAGAAGTAAGTTCACAGTTTCGACGGCCGCGAATCAAGTTCTGATTTCACTGCTTGTCCATTAGAACCGAAGATTGCCTTTGATCTTTATCGCCCATGGGACTGGTGGATTCATAGTAAAAAGGGTAATCTCCGCCAGACCGCACATATCATTGGGTGAACATCGATTGACCGAACATAGGCACTACGACTCTGCTGGGAGCAGCAGCAAAACTCCGAGCCCATCATAGACGTTGTGTTTGGGGCGGTCTTCCTCGGATCGCCCCATCTAATCGAAGATGCCACCCGTACAAAGACTACGTTGGACCTACTCCTGAAATGTCAGAGTAAGGGCGTTGGGCGGACTCCCGTGAGCGAGAGTGACGTGAATGAAATGATGGGAATATGCAGATCTTTTGAGCGAATTGGCCCACGCTTTCGAATTATATCGGCGTTCGAGAGCAAAGAGACTACAAGTCGATCGAAATTCTCCGCGTTACGAGGAAAGGGCAACAATCCAATAGTAAGTCATGTCATACTCAAACGTTCAACGCGTAACCACCATTCCAGATTGCCACAGAACATCTGTGCAGAGTAAGCCTGGGGGAAAAGCTTTTAGATGGAGAAGCCGACCATTTTGGTGTATGCAAGGTTCGAATTGGGGGACCTGTGTACAAAGAGGTGGCAGAGCTCATGCAATCCGTTACGAAAACGGCGCCCAACATAATCCAGGAACGGTTCAGCGACTGTAAGTGTGCTATTCCACTTCCATTGCCCATTGGTATATTTATAAAAGATAGACACTGCCCCCGATGGGCTCGATGATGGCACTCTTTGTAGCCAGAGCACGGCGGATCACACTGAGTTCACTTCTTTGATGCAGCAGATGGAGCTGCAGTCTCAGATATCCTCTCTTCCCCTATCTTCCCCTGCTGGCGCCACGGGGGGGTCAACCACCGGCGATTTTGAAATCGTAGCCTTGACTGATGGCCTCGAAATGACGAGTTGCGATCCTATACTGCCTTGCTTTTCTCTCGGAGCACACCAGAGAATGGATTCGTTCTTTGGTAGGGTGGAAATAATGAAACAGATGGACAAATATCTGCTTCCGTCGCTCGAGAAACAAAATGTTAACCAGTCCGAGCAAGATCCTGAACAGCTGCGGTCGTTTGCTATCTGCGGCCTGGGCGGCATGGGGAAGACACAGCTCGCAATCGAGTACGCATATAGCCGAAGAGACCACTTTGAAGCAATTTTCTGGTTAAGCGCAGACAACGCAAGCATCCTGGCGGCCGAATTCGCAAATATCGCCCAACGACTTGCTCTCGGAGACGACAGTACAGACATTGCAGCCAACTGCGGTGTTGTGCATGGATGGCTAACGAATCCGATGCGAAGAACGGCGGAGCCAGACTCGCCGGAAAATAAAGTCAATTGGTTGATTATATTTGACAATGTCGATAACACGGATGTCTTGCCCGAGTATTGGCCCAAAACCGGAAGAGGATCTGTTCTTGTCACCAGTCGCGATCCTTGGGCGAGACACAACGACCTACTCGAGAGTGGCCTCGATTTGCCTCCACTCAGCAATGCCGAGTCGGAGGCTATGATGCAACGTCTCACGCATGTCAAGGCCGAAGCGTCGCAGCGTGAAGCTTTGATGGCCATCACCGAAAAACTAGGGGGTTTGCCCCTCGCTATCAATCAGATGTCCGGCGTCTTCAGGCAGCTCAAGCTGTCCTATACTTATTTTCTTCGATATTACGACGAGGAAGGGATCGAGCGGCTACAAGACTCCAATAGTTCCTCTTCTGACTCGCACAAGGTCCGCTCTTTTGCGACTTTGTGGGCACTGGACCGCCTCGCTCCTCAGACTACGGCTCTTCTCCAAGTCATCTGTCTCATGGATCCCGATAACATCTCCGAGGAGATTCTCATGAGCAATTGTAACGATCTCGAACTTGAGAACTACCCCACAACCTTGAAAGAATACTTCAACGCAAGAAAGGAACTACTCTCCTCGTCACTGATCAGCGTAAATGAAGAGAAGGAGAAAGTATCAGTACATCGACTCATCCAAGAAACCGCCAAGGGCTTGATGGCCGAAGAAGAGCTTTTTAAAGGATTCAGGACGGCGCTTCGCCTACTTGCATCGGTGTGGCCCTTCCAGAACATTGTGGAGCATCACTCTGTTGCTCGATTCGGGAAATGCGAATCACTCTTCCCTAGTCTTCTGCGACTGAAAGATGGCGTTGAGGTCCTAATCCGGGGACCGAGTACATTCTCGCCGCATATTCAGATCGCACACTTGCTGAACGATGCTGGATGGTAAGTCAAATCCTGAACGCTTCACTATATCTTTCTAATGCTTTCAGGTACATGTTTGAACGAGGTCTCATCGAGGAACTTAAACCATTCTGCGAGCTGGCTCTAGTCGTGGGCGAGAGTCAGCAAAAGGTTGCCGACGAAGAGGTTGCGCGTGCGATTCGAGACAGTCATTCATATCTTGGAATCGCTACCGCTGAGACGAACGAGCCGAACTTGAGCATACTACACAAGAAGAAATGGCTGGACATTCTGCTCGAAAGGGAGAATGAGGAGGAACCGGGTCAACCGCTCGGAGACTACGAGCTTGGATACGCATACAATGAAATCGGTGTTGCTTATGGGAACAACCAGCTTCTTGACGAAGCTGAAGAGGCCTTTAAACGGTCCATTGATATATTTCAAGAGCTCCCCGAATTTGAAGACACATGGCTTGGTTGGCCGGAGCCTAATCTCGGTTTCATCTTCTGGATGCAAGGGAAATTGGAAGAAGCAGAGGACGCTCTGAGTGAGATTCTTGAGATACATGCAGCGGCTTGGGGTGTTGACGACACGAAGTCTTTCAAGTGAGTTACGCGGCAACTTCTTGGGCCTTTGGCCAGGCTAACTCTGCCAGGACTGGGAAGATACTATATGCTCTGGGAAACGTGATGGAGGATCGAGGAAGGCTTCAAGAAAGTTTCAATTTCCATTCACGATGTCTCGAGCAGTATAAAGTCACGCTAGGCATGAATCACCATAGAATGGGTGATATATGCCACAGAATGGCACGGCATTACATGCGCCAAGGCCTCTTCAAAGAAGCAGAGTAAGTAGCATTCATCGTGCCCGTCTCTTAAGTCACGAACTGATGTCTCTAGGGAATATTTGAGCAAAGCGATGAAGATCTTTGCTACGAAACCGTATCTCGCCAATGAGCTTGCAAGAACAACTTTCTTGCAAGGGAAACTCTTCTGCCTACAGGGAGAAGACAGACAGGGTCAAAAGGTTATGCTACAGGCTTGGAGGCTTCGGAAGCGGCTTGTGCCAAACGATACGCGTAAATTGCAAGAGCTTGAGGATAGGGACTTCGATTTACTCGTAGCTTTTTGGTCACGATGAGATGGAAATATACCTCTCTATAGATTAAATTTATATCAGACATCTGACTTGAATGTTGTGCACCTAAAGTAGCCGACTTGCGCACCGAACCGGTACCCGCAATGACACTACCTTAGTAACACGCAAGTTTCAAGTCTAGGTAAATGACCTTGGGAGGTAGTCCCGCACCAACTGTGCCTCCTGACCGCGACGCCTATTAGAAGGTAAACGGAGATATGTTTTAGTCAAAGTCACTTGGACAGCGCTCCCAGTGCCCCTTTTGCCGACGAGGCTCAGGCACCTGCGGTTGGGGGCTAGCCTTCAGCCTTCAGCCGCGCCAGATCAGCATGCTTAAAGTCTGCTCTGGTCATCGTTTCGCCAATTTTTGCGCATTGTCTCCTCCGATCATCTTTTGGCTGATTCCCAAGGATAGCTACCTGATGTCTTCCAGCAAACGCTTAGCCCGAGGGCGCCGCGTACAGAGCGCTCCAGATGTGACTCTTTCCCCGCCCTCCCCGGCTCGTAGAGAACACCTATTGCGCCCAGCCTCGGTGAGACGTAGGAGTAAAACCAGGAAGAGACGTAAGTCAAGATCACCAGCAGTCCTGAGGAGTGGCGGTATGAGTTAGTGCGTCGCGATAAACTGACCATCGATGTTATTTAGTGTCGCCAGCTGACTACGGCAAGGCTGTGTTCGGATATTCGCGGTTGACTACTGGCGCCGGCCAGAACCACAGGGCGCTCGGAGGCTTCCTCACCGCGGACGAAAGCGATGGTCCCAAGATCGTGCCCGTAAAATATGGCGATGGCTTTCAGGACAAAGACTATGTGACATTATATCGACTTACATTACCAGGACAACATGGGCAGATTCAAGAGCAGGACTCGAGTGATGAACGCAGTCGTGACGCGGATTTAGAAAAACGTTGCAGGCAGTTTTCTGACCCGGAGAGTTTCTATTCGTACGAGCAGCCTGCGACAGATGACAGGTGTAGTCGGATCATATTTCTTCGTGGCTTTATGTCCGCAGCATGGCTCAACAACATCGGCGCCCGGTACTTCGTGGATCCAGAGTACTTCTGCAGGCATCTTGACTTCAGGCCAGCAGACGACAACTCCAACAACTTCTCGATCCCAGCTCTCCCATCTTCTTCGTGGCATCTCATCGAGCTGCCTATTATGACTATCGGTACCTTCAAAGCACGGGATAGCGTCGAGCAAATGCGCGCAAAGGGCATCGCGGCGGTAGGGCGACATCACCAAGCAATTTCCAAGCTTGCGCTTTCAGGAATGAGTGTTGGGGAATCGATGATTCGCGACTTCTACGTGTTTGACGAGGCACACTTTGCAATCGAGCAACGGATCTCGATATGTATGCAAGAAGCTGGCGATAAGTTCAGTTGTAAGGTTCCGAATCGAAACTCTACTTCCCTGCTTACAGATTCACAGTACTCGTGTGGCTCGACAGTGGAAGAGACTTCGACCAAGACCCTCAGATCCCCTGGTCTGTCGATGGTACCGAAAGCCGTCTTTTGCCGACCATTAGACACAAGCATATGGTGGCCCTGAAATGTCACTTGTTCTCGGATAGAGTGGGTGCAAAGCAGGTCCAGAGTGCTTCACTACTACATATCGACTACGGTCGCTCGCTGCATCCGAACACTATGACGAGTGACGCGTTCTACTCGCTGAACGAGATCTTCTCCTTTGCCGCGTCGTCCGAAATGCAGTTTCTGAATCTGCTCGATGCTAAATTGGATAACTACACCAAGTTGAGCGTCCACGATTTCGACAGCCTGCCCAATTTGAAGTATGCAAAGCAGATCCTGTACCAGCACAAACAGAGACTACAGCAAGTGCTGGGTAGCATACGCAATACGAGCCACTCGAAGTGGCCAAAAGCAAAAGCAGACGATGTTAGGGGCTTTAGAAAGGCCAAGGTAGCGGCGGACGGCCTCGAGCAAGACTTCGAACACCTCTTAGATCAGGCAGAGCTGCTCCACAAACGCTGTAATGACGCGATCACTGTACTTCTGAGTAGCGTCTCGATTGCGGAGTCGAAGAAGGCGATTGAGCAGGCGAAACGCGTTGGGAAACTGACTTTCCTAGCCTTCATCTTCGTTCCCCTCTCTTTTACTACTTCCTTTTTCGGCATGAATGTGAAGGAGTTCGGGAAAGCGACAAGTGTGTGGTGGTGGGTAGTGTTCTCGGTCCCGGTGTTTATTCTGACTCTTGCCCTCTTCTTCCTGAATATAGCTCGACCTTTCCAAGCCTTGTACAAGTATTGCAAAAAGTGGGTTCGGTTGTAATATCAGGGTCGTCATGTCATTCATAATGGAGGTGCTCATATGTCTACTATTCTAGATTTCTAGCTCGGGTATGAAGGGCGACCATTGATCCCGTGCAAGTTGGAGGTTATGGAAGAGAAAGACGGATTCGTCTGGAGGTAACGTTTGGGAAGCTACCACCATCAAAGGCAGAGCACTAACTCAGACAATAATATGGACTGCACTAGTGTATTTTAGATTGAGGCTGAGATTGCTATATAAGCCGGGAATGCGACAGCGTTCCGCTTGTGATACTTTGCGGCGATGAATTGATTCTGCGCTCTCAGTCGCTGCTGATTTGATGACCAAAGCCGCTTTTGCACTTGCAGTCCCGTCCGTCTCGATCACTTTTCCTTTCTCAGCGCCTTAATAATCGTTCTCCTTGGCTGCTGACTTGGGTGGCCAAGAAGCCATCCATAGCTGTCGCTTTTCGGTGGACGTGGGAGCAGGCTGAATCTACAACCGTTGTGTAAGTTAAAGCATACGATCGACAAATAGATACTCATCTGAGCAGAATGGGAAATTTCAGGGGTCACTTTTGATAGATCTCCAATAGTTGGTGAAGCTAGGAAGACCGGGAGTCCGGACGTCGGGAAAATAGGAGCAGTGATGGACGGACCGTGGGATAGAGTTGTATTTCAGTGAGGGGTGGAAGCTGAATCCTCTGGTATTGACTGCTCGGCTGATCGTCGGTCAGCCAAAAAATCACGTGTTCAGCCAGCCACCTGGGGCAGCTGCGAGGTATCGGAGGTCCGGGTTAGGCTTAGTATAACCTCAGGTTACGCACGACCCCCCAAGGTCCGCGACATATCGTCCAAATATTACCCCCCCTTTTAGTGGTGGCCCCTACTTTTTGGACGCGTTTTTGAGGCCTAGGTTAGTACTAGGTTAGTATAGAGGACCTTATCGCGCGCCTTCGACCTTATTGTCGCCTCGACAATCCATTTTTTAACCCTCTTTCTATTTTCGTGCCTGCGCTAGCTCCTAGCTCACGCGGGGCTTCTAGTTTTATATAAAACGGCCTACTATAATTCTAATTCTATAATATAGAGCTCTCTTCTTCTCCTCCTCTATTGATATTTAGGTATTCAATAGCTTTATTTACCCATACCCGCGCTGCGCTTACGCGTCTTCCCCCTAACCTCTTATAGAGATAGAGTCTTTTAAGAATCTTCTTACCCTACGGTCTACTTTATAGTTAAAGGAAGCCCCCCTAGCCTCCTTCTCCCCCTCCTCCTATAGTCTCTAGAACGAATTTAAGGCCCAAACGGTATGGCTATACAATATTTATAAGGCCTAGCGCTTAAAGAATACTATAAAGGCGTATAAGCTAAAGCAGAAAAAGTAGGAAGACTAGTATATAAGACTAGAAGGTAATATAGACGGCGCCTAGGTAATAGAAGATAAGCTTTACCTATTTTTAAAGTAGTAAGTTATTAACCAAGAATTATAGGCTACTAGCTATTAAAAACGGAAGTTAAAACAGAAAGAGATATAGAAAGATAGTAAGTAGGTAAAGAAGAGGTAGAAAACGGTTAAGCGGGTAGGGTAGCTAGAGGGGAAGTTAGCTGTAAGGGCAGCCGTAGGCATAGGGGAGGAAGCTATAAAGGAGGGAGGGGAGATATAGGATAAGGAGGCCCTAGACGCCCTATTTAATGAAATAGTCTAATACTTAGTTATAAATAGCTATATCTCCGCTATTATAGAGCTTTATACGTAGTAGTTAGAAGGTAAAACCTTGCAGCTGCTATAGGGGGCGAAGCTCTTAGTAGTACTAGATAGCGTCCGCCGTAATAAAGACCGGATTTAACGCGTTAACTTTATTAATTAAGGCCTATTTATAATTACTAGCGACTACAACGTTAAAGGGCTTAAAAAGGCAATTACTTAGTACTAGGAGACGGGCTCTAAGATACTAGGTTTAGTTAAGTCTTACCTTTAAACTATAGCCGAGCATTTATTAGGTTTGTATATACCCTACCTAGTCTATATAGCTACCGTTTTTTAACCCGTTCCTTAAGCTATACTACTGTTACCTATAGTAAAAGTAAATAAGACGTTTAGCTTACTAACCTTATTCTTATTAAACTAGAGAATAAAGGGCCTAAACTAAATAAGTTAGCGCTTTATATAATTATATCGATAATATAAGGGAAGTAGAATTAGTACGGCAAGGTTAAGTATATAGGCTATATACGGAACACTAACCCTATCCTCTACCCCCTCTCTATAATAGCCTTCTACTTCTTTAACCGCTAGGGTAAAGATAGCGCTAAGAGCTTCCCATCCTTTTAGTAGCTAAAGGACTACTATAACCTATACGTCTTCCCTAGCAGTATTAAAGTACCGCAACGGCCGCTAAGCTATTATACGCAGTTTAAATAGAATAAAAAGATATTCTAGGGGGTAGGAATTTACTTAAAGGAGAAAACCTATAGCGCCTATAAGCAGAGCGTCCGGTATACTAAGCTTAGCGGCGTTAAGGAGACCTAAATTAAATGGGCCAAATACTAGAATATAGACGTAATAACAGGAGCCTACCTTAGCTACCTACCCCGTACGTTTATACGGTCAATTACCGGCTTCCTAAAGAAAGGAAAGAGCTACTTTCTCCCCTACGCACGGGAGGTGCTAGAGGAGGCCCTCTATTTAAAGATATGGCCTAAGACTAACATCTAGCTAAAATGCATAGAGGCCTACTACCTAGGTAGGGCTAATAATAAGGTTATACGGCTTAACCTTACAGGCTTAGGATTTCTACGCCTCCTCCGCGCGCTTAAGGTAATCCTATTATAGGACTTAGTAATCCTACGTAAGTAGTTCCCACTTTACCCCCTATAGAAGGACTCCTTTTTTAGCTGTAAGGAGTACTAAAGGTTCGCCACGTGGGTAAAAAGCTTATTAGCTAACGTAGTTACACTAGATAAGCTAATAATGCGGAAATACTAGCCCGCCTATAAGGTTGTAGCTAAGCTAAGATATAAGGCCGCGATCTCTAAGATAAAGGAGGTTTAATTACGCGTATAGACGATTTTAGAACGCCTTAATGAAATAAAAAGGTTATTAGCATTATTCGCACCTATATAGATTTAGTAAGGGAAGATAGGTATCTAGATAGGGCCTATAGAGTCTATATATCCACCTTTAGGCGAGCCTATACTGTCTACTATATCTATACCACCTACTTAGCCGTCTATAATATCCGTACTACCCGCTTAGCCGCTATCTATAATATCCGCACCGTCCACTTAGCTGTCTATAATATCCGTACTATCTACTTAGCCGTCTATAATATCCGCACCGTCCGCTTAGCCGTCTATAATATCCGCACCGCCCGCTTAGCCATCTACTATATCCGTATTACCCCTACTAGCGTAGGTATAAGTTAATACTCAACTATTTCTTCTATTTATCCTTAACCTATAGGCGCCGCTAAGGAAATATAAAATGCTTTAAGGCGGTAATTCGGTCTTCTAGCTCTGGACTAAGTAGACTTTAGGGCTAGTAGGTAGGCCGTTAATTAAAGCTCTTAATTACTACTAGGGGGTACGCTAGTAGGTTAACGGCGAGGCTATATTCTATAGCTATCGCCGTAGGATAATTAAGGATATAAGATGGCGCGTAAAAGACGGTATAGCAAAAGATAAGAGATAGGCTATTAACTAGCTAGAATAGCTACGAGGTTGGCGTTCTTTAGATTAGCTTTATAAGAATATCTAAATAGTTATTTTATTGCAGTAACTAAGACGCCTTAATATATAACTGTACTACGGTAACTAAGACGCCTCTATATACAATTGCGCTGCAGTAACTAAGACGCCTTAATATACGACTATACTATAGTAACCAAGACGTCTTAATATAGGACTGTACTAGTGACTAAGACGTCTTAATATAGGACTGCACTGCAGTGACTAAGACGCCTTAATATATAACTGCACTATAGTGACCGAAACGCCTTAATATAGGACTATACTGTATTAACCGAGGCGCCTTAATATAGGACTATACTATAGTAACTGAGACGTCTTAATATAGGACTGTACTATAGCAACTAAGACGCCTTAATATAGGAATAGAGCCCGTTTAGGTGTTGTAAATTTAAAGTAATATTACGCAACCGTCTAGAAGTACCGATCTAATATAAATTATATACCTTTTCGCCTAAAATCGCGTGCGAAAGTACTTGGGGGCGGTTGCTGCGCGACCTCATACGGGGTTTAGGCGCGTTATTAGCAGGGGTAGCCCTAACCTTGTATTAACCCGGGTTATAACCGCGCCAAATTAGCCCCCCTAATATGTAATAGGTATTAGAGGTCTGGGTTAGGCTTAGCATAACCTTAGGTTATACACAACCCCCTAAGGTCCGCGATATATCGTCCAAATATTACCCCCCCCTTTTGGTGGTGGCCCCTACTTTTTAGACGCGTTTTTGAGGCCTAGGTTAGTATTAGGTTAGTATAGAGGATCTTATCGCGCGCCTTTGACCTTATCATCGCCTTAATAATCCATTTTTTGACCCTCTTCCTATTCTTATGCCTGCGCTAGCTCCTAGCTCGCGCGGGGCTTCTAATTTTATATAGAACGGCCTACTATAATTCTAATTCTATAATATAGAGCTCTCTTCTTCTCCTCCTCTATTAATATTTACGCGTTCGGTGGCTTTATTTACCTATACCCGCGCCACGCTCACGCGTCTTCCCCCTAACCTCTTACGGAGATAGAGTCTTTTAAGAATCTTCTTACCCTACGGTCTACTTTGCAGTTAAAGGAAGCCCCCCTAGCCTTCTTCTTCCCCTCCTCCTATAGCCTCTAAAATGAATTTAAGGCCCAAACGGCACGGCTATATAATATTTATAAGGCCTAGCGCTTAAAGAATACCATAAGGGCGTATAAGCTAAAGTAGAAAGAGTGGAAAGACTAGTACGCAAGACTAGAAGGCAATATGGACGGCGCCCAGGTAATAAAAGATAAGCTTTACCTATTTTTAGAGCAGTAAGTTATCAACTAAGAATTATAGGCTGCTGGCTATTAAAAACGGAAGTTAAAACGGAAAGATATATAGAAAGATAGCGAGTAGGTAAAGAAGAGGTAGAAGACGGTTAAGCGGGCAAGGCAGCTAGAGGGGAAGTTAGCTGTAGGGGCAGCTATAGGCATAGGGGAGGAAGCTATAAAGGAGGAAGGGGAGATATAGGACGAGGAGGCCCTAGACGCCTTATTTAACGAGATAGTCCAATACTTAATTATAAATAGCTATATCTCCGCTATTATAGAGCTTTATACGTAGTAGTTAGAAGGTAAGACCTTATAGCCGCTACGGGGGGCGAAGCTCTTAGCAGTACTAGACAGCGTCTACTATAATAAAGACCGGATTTAACGCGTTAACTTTATTAATTAAGGCCTATTTATAATTACTAGCGGCTATAACGTTAAAGGGCTTAAAAAGGCAATTACTTAGTACTAAAAGACGGGCTCTAAGATACTAGGTTTAGTTAAGTCTTACCTTTAAACTACAGCCGAGCATTTATTAGGTTTGTATATACCCTACCCAGTCTATATAGCTACCGTTTTCTAACCCGTTCCTTAAGCTATACTACTATTACCTATAGTAAAAGTAAATAAGACGTTTAGCTTACTAACCTTATTCTTATTAAACTAGAGAATAAAGGGCCTAAACTAGACAAGTTAGCACCGTATATAATTATATTAATAATATAAGGGAAGCAGAATTAGCACGGTAAGGTTAAGTATATAGGCTATATACGGAACGCTAACCCTATCCTTTACCCCCTCTCTATAGTAGCCTTCTACTTCTTTAACCGCTAGGGTAAAGACGGCGCTAAGAGCTTCCTATCCTTTTAGTAGCTAAAAGACTACTATAACCTATACGTCTTCCCTAGCAGTATTAAAGTACCACAACGGCCGCTAAGCTATTATATGCAGTTTAAATAGAATAAAAAGATGTTTTAGGGGGTAGGAATTTACTTAAAGGAGAAAACCTATAGCGCCCGCAAGTAGAGCGTCCGGTATACTAAGCTTAGCAGCATTAAGGAGACCTAAATTAGATGGGCCGGACGCTAGAATACGGACGCGATAATAGGAGCCTACCTTAGCTACCTACCCCGTGCGTTTATATAGTTAATCGCCGGCTTCCTAAAGGAAGGAAAGGGCTACTTTTTTCTTTACGCACGGGAGGTACTAGAGGAGGCCCTCTATTTAAAGATATAGCCTAAGACTAACGTCTAGCTAAAACGCATAGAGGCCTACTACCTAGGTAGGGCCGATAATGAGGTTATACGGCTTAACCTTACGGGCTTAGGATTTCTACGCCTCCTCTACATGCTTAAGGTAATCCTATTATAGGACTTAGTAATCCTATACAAGCAGTTCCCGCTCTACCCCCTATAGAAGAACCCTATTTTCGGCTGTAAGGAGTATTAGAGGTTTACCGCGTGGGTAAAAAGCTTACTAGCTAATATAGTTACGCTAAATAAGCTAATAATAGGGAAATACTGGCCCGCCTATAAGGCTATAGCTAAGCTAAGATATAAGGCCGCGATCTCTAAAATAAAGGGGGTTTAATTACGCGTGTAGATAATCTTAGAACGCCTTAGCGAAATAAAAAGGTTATTAGTATTATTCGCACCTATATAAATCTAGTAAGGAAAGACGGGTATCTAGATAGGGCCTATAGAGTCCGTATATCTACCTTTAGGCGAGCCTACGCCGTCTACTATATCCGCGCCGCCTACTCGGCCGTCTATAATATCCGTACTGCCCACTTAGCCGCCGTCTACAATATCCGCACCGTCCGCTTAGCCGTCTACTATATCCGTATCGCCCCTACTGGCGCAGGCATAAGCTAATACTTAACTATCTCTCCTATTTATCCTTAACCTATAGGCGCTGCTAAGGAAATATAAAATGCTTTAAGGCGGTAATTCGGTCTTCTAGCTTTAGACTAAGTAGACTTTAGGGCTAGTAGGTAGGCCGTTAATTAAAGCTCTTAATTACTATTAGGGGGCACGCTAGCGGGTTAATAGCGAGGCTATATTCTACAGCCGTCGCCGTAGGATAATTAAGGATGTAAGACGGCGCGTAAAAGACGGTATGGCAAAAGATAAGAGATAGGCTATTAACTAGCTGGAACAGCTACGAGGTCGGCGTTCTTTAAATTGGCTTTATAAGAATATCTAAATAGTTATTTTATTATAGTAACTAAAACGCCTTAATATATAACTGCACTACGGTAACTAAGACGCCTTTATATATAATTACACTATAGTAACTAAGACGCCTTAATATACGACTACACTGCAGTAACCAAAATATCTTAATATAGGACTATACTAGTGACCGAGACATCTTAATATAGGACTGCACTGTAGTAACCGAGACGCCTTAATATATAACTGCACTATAGTGACTAAAACGCCTTAATATAGGACTGCACTGCATTAACCGAGACGCCTTAATATAGGACTATACTATAGTAACCAAGACGTCTTAATATAGGACTATACTATAGTAATTAAGACGCCTTAATATAGGAATAGAGCCCGTTTAGGTATTGTAAATTTAGAGCAACATTACGCGACCGTCTAGAAGTACCGATCTAACACAAATTATGTACCTTTTCGCCTAAAATCGCGTGCGAAAGTACTTGGGGGCGGTCGCTACGCGACCTTGTACGGGGTTCGGGCGCGTTATCAGCAGGGGTGGCCCTAACCTCGTATTAACCTGGGTTATAACCGCGCTAAATCAGCCCCCCTAATATGTAATAGTTATCTAAAGGCGGGTCTATTTTAGTTAACATTATTTTAAGTCTTTATAGGTTTTGCTCCCCTAAATAGCCTATTCTTTTATGCCAGATTTTATACTATACGGTAGTGACCATATAGGTGGTTAGTCCTAGGGGTAGTTCTAACTGTTAGATATCGAAGGCGTATAGTTTATAAAGTAAGGATACTTTAAATTTTGCTCCTTTTATAGTGACAGTTATATTATTATCATTATTATTAAAACTTATTTTTGCTCCTTTTACCCGTAGTTTTAATATAGAGATTAAATTAACACCCCTATTTAGGACGTAGAGAGCGTTATATAGGTATAGGTCTATATTTTTATTATTAACAACATAGGATAGTTTTATAGTCCTAATTGCTTTTAGTATTACCCGTGTTCCTATAAAGCCCCTAAGTAGTCTGCTAACGTAGCTTTATAATTCCATAAAGTCTTCTTTCCGGCAGCTAGAGTAGTAGAAGCAGCCGGAGTTAAGGAAGAAGGTTGCTATAAGGTTTATATCTATATTAGCTACCATAAGGTAAATAGCTTCTATGCTATCTAATATAAAGTAGCTTAGTCCTACTATTAGTTTAATTTCGGTTTCTTCTATAGATTCGTCATTTTTACCCTTAGGTTTCTTATTTTCCTTATTATAGGAGTTGCTTTGTCTCCTCTTTCTTTCCCCGTATTTTTCTTCACGGTACTTCTATCTAAGGCCTAGGTATAAGTGCTAACATTCGTCCTTTATATAGTAAGGCTTATAGCAGTATTCGCAACCCTTTATTATCTTTTAGGTATTTCTAGAGATTGCTAGTAGGGCGGTCTTGTTATCTTCCCGTCCCTTTATATTCTATTCTTCCCTTTCTACCGCTTAAACAGCTTCGTCAAACGTTATAACTTCTTTTATAATCTTATTCTTTTATTTCATTCTAGTAAAAGGGAGTATTTTTAGTAGAAGGAGGTTAGGAAAATATTATAGTCTAGGCTAAGTTCTATTAGGAACTTGCTGACTAAGGAGATTTTACTAATTATGTAGTTAGGGTTAAGCTCTATAATCTCTGTTTGTACTTTCCGTGGTTTTTCTACGTAGTTTATTACCCCTTTATAGGTGTCTAGGGTAACCTCCTAGTAACGCCTTTTAAGTTATTAGTAAACTGCGCTTCCTATTAGACGAAAGCATTTTTATAGCTTAGTGAGGATCTTATCTACGTTTTTAATTTCTTTAACTTCCCTTATAGCGTTATAGCTAAGCCTACTTCGGATAATGCTATATACTTATTCCTGTTTATTAAGCCAGGTGTCTAGCTTAGTTTTATAGGTTGTCTTTAATATAGCCCCTTGTTCTAGTCTTTTTACGTTTTATTTAAGCAGATCTCTATATTTATTTATTAATAGGTAGAGGCGTATCTGCTTAATAAACTCTATCTATTTTATAGTGGATTCTAGTTTCCTTATCTTATCTAGCCCTCTAGTCCCTTTTTTAGTTATAAAGCTTATCTTTACCTTAACTGTAGGTGTCTTTAGTAAGACTAATAGAGAGTTCTTAGGCTTATTAGGGACAGGTTTAATTATCGAGGCTTAGGGGGTTTAGAACGTTTGGGAGATATAGGTAAAAGTAAGACGTTTATAGTATTAGGTTTAGAGTCTTTAGCAGTAATAGAGCTTTAAGGTTCTAGCGTCTCTACTCCTTTAAGTTTAATAGATTCGGATATGGTTTTAGAGGCTTAAAAGAGTTCTTTATTTATTTCGGTTTTAGAGGTCTCTGGAGTATCTAATAGGATAGGTATAACTAAGGTTTCACAGGGTAGTTAAAGAGGGGTTTAGACTTTAAGGCCGAAGAGTTTAGTTAAGCTAGCTACAGAGAGGGTGCTATTAGAGGCTAAGGGGCTATCTAAATCGCTAGAGTAGTTAGGTATAGTGCTAGGGTCGAAGTCGTTGTCTTTAAGGTCCTCTATAAAGATATTCCTAGTATTTTTCTTAAAATCTTTAAACATGTAAGGGTAGAGGAAAATATTAAGGAAGTGGTAAAACCGTGCTAGTTATAGAGGTTAAGATCTTAGTTAGTATGGAATTGGTTTTTTAGGCCTTTAGTATAACCACTAAGGTGCTAATTTCTTTATTACTATAGTGGATTTAATAGAGTATATAACTATTTCGAATTTAGATATACGGTTGCCTTATAAAATAGAAGGGCTAGTATAGGGGTTTGGTATTTTAGAAAGAAAAAAAGTAGAGGTTGGGTTTTAGCGTCTTAGCGCCCAGCCACCTTGCAGAAAGTCTCCTTAGACCCCTTTTTCTATGCCTTTTTATAATTGTTAAATGCGTGTATATTTTAGAGGTATGTAGCGGAAACAGCTATAAAGCTATAGAGATTCTCTAAAGTATATCTTTTAGTGGATTATATATTTAATTATTAGGTGTAGTAAAACTTAGCTAATTTATATAATTCGGGCTTATAACCTATTAAAATGTAATATATCTATTAATTACTTAATTTATCTATCTAGGGAAAGGCAAGTGGCTATATAGTATAATATTAAGGCGGCTGGCTTTATTAGCCTCCTTATAACACCAAAGGGCCAATTCTTAACACCCCCCTTTGTAAATAATCTATTGCTAAACTATAGGCTACTAAGTAGTACCTTATTAATAACCTAGTAAAAGGATTTATTAAGCCTAGCTAGGCCCCTTTTACCTCCCCTATTTTCTTTACTAAAAAGCTAAATTAAGGACTTTATTTCTATATTAATTACTATAAGCTTAATAATATAACCCGCAAAGACCGTTATCCGCTACCCCTACTTAGTAAAACACTGGCCTAAATAAATAGAGCTAAGGTATTTATAAAGCTTAATATCCGTTAGGCTTTCTACTAAATTAAAACAAACCCCAGATCTATAAATCTTACTATATTTTAGACTTAATATAGATTATATAAGTGTAAAGTACTTCCTTTTAGACTAACTAATAGACTAGCTACGTACCAATAATATATAAATGATGTACTCTTTAACTACCTTAACGACTTCTATACGGCCTACTTAAATAATATTATAATTTACTCTAAGAATGAGTTGGAATACAAGGAGCATATCTATAAGGTCCTATAATAGCTTTATAAGGCTAGCCTTTAGGCTAATATTAAAAAGTTAGAATTTAGTATAAAGCGTATAAAATACTTAAGGTTTATTATTAGTATAGACGGAATTAAGGTAAACCTAGAAAAGACGGCCGTAATTAATTAGTAGGAACTACTATAGACTGTAAAAGGGATATAGTTGTTTTTAGGCTTCTGTAACTTCTACTAACGCTTTATTAAGAATTATAGTAGAATTGCTTAGTCTCTTTACCGCCTTACCTAAAAGAACTAACCCTTCCACTTTAATACCGCATATAGGTAGGCCTTTAATAAGCTTAAGAAACAGCTAGTCTCCGCCCCCTTATTTACCTACTTCTACCTAAAACGGCCCTTAAGGCTAGAAACCAACTCCCTAGATAGCGTAGTAGTAGGCGTTTTTTCTTAGAAGTAACTAGATGGAGAATAGCACCCTATTATATACTACTTAAAGACTTTAGTAAATGCTAAGCTAAACTACCTTATCTATAATAAGGAAATGCTAGCCATTATCTCTAGCTTTTAGCACTGGCGTATATAGCTAAAAAGGACCCCTAAGTCTATCTAAGTAGTTTTGGATTATAAGGCTTTAGAATACTTTATAATAACTAAAGCCCTTATAGCGCGGTAAGTGCGCTAGGCGGATACCCTATCCTAGTTTAACTTCCTAATTATATATAGGCTAGGCGCTATTAACTATATAGATACCCTTATAAGGCGTAAACAGGACCTAGATAACTAGATAGCCGTGAAGATCTTATTACAGACCTAAACGCTACTATAGCTAGAGCACCTTAACCCTTAGATATAGGTAGAACTAAGTATAGGATCTTTAGAAACTAAGATATTGTTATAAAGTAAGTATAAGCGGCGATAATATATAGTAAGGTAGATATTATTAAGCTATATATATAAACTATATAAGAAGTTAAGACGTTATATAAGAAAAGAAGGTAGGAAAACGGGAAGAAAGGGCATATATTATTAACTTAGTTGCTTAGTTAATACGTATATAGGGCAGAATAGGGTTTAGGTTATAGTCCTAGCAGAACTTAGCAAAATTTAATAGAACTTAGCAGAATATAGTAGAATGCTATAGATTACCGTTAGATTGCCATTAGATTGCCGTTAGATTACTATTTTATAGTTAGTCTCTAATTGCTAAGTTAGTAGAAATAGGTAGATGTATATAAGGTATTACGGGGATATCCCGTAATAGTACCCCCTCTTTAAACTTAAGCTTCTACAAGATAGGGCTATAGTAGTTTTAGGTAGAGTTTATAAAAGTCTTCTGCGGCTTATATAAGTCTTATAGAGTTAACAGATTCCCATAAGGGCTTAGTAAAGCCTCTCTATTTTATAAGGTATATATACTAGCATTTCCGTTTATTATACTTAATGTTATTAATTCTTTTAATAAAGTACTTATTCTTACCATCTACTTTAACTAGTAGGGGAGGGTCTTATATCTGTTTAGGCAGGGCGTCTAATATAGGGGTAGTAGGGTAGAGGACTAACGTATAGAATATAGGGTGGATTTTAACTATATTAGGGGGCTTTAATTAATAGGCGTAAGAGGAAACAATCTTCTTGATCTTATAAGGGCCAGCGTTTTTCTAATTAAGTTTCTTAGTAGGTTGTTTTATATTTAGGTTTCTTATATCTAGCCAGATAAAGTTACTAATTTAGTAGGCCGGTGCTAGGGTTTATTTTTTATTTGCTGCGGCTTTATAGACAGATTAGGCCTATATTATTTCATTAGTAAGAAACCGTTATAGTTCCTCTATCTTCTCTACGAATTTATTTACTTCTATAACTTATAAGGCGTAATAAGCGGGGTAAGGAATATTGCTAAAAGGTTTAAACCCTATTTATAGGTACTAGCCGTAATTAGCTAGGAATAGGGAGACCTTTATAGTTTCCGAGATAGAATTATTTATAGTAAACTTAGTAAATATAAGCTAGTTAATCTAGTTATCTTATAAATATAACGTGTATATCCAAATATACTATTCTATTATAGCATTTATATATTTTATTTAACTATCTATTTCTAGGTAATATATAGTGGACAGTAGTACTTTAATGCAGAGTTAGGTAGTTAGTTTTTTCTAAAATATAGAAATAAACTAGCTACCTTTATTAGAGATAATTGTTTTAGGAAGTCTATGGAGTTTTTATACGTAATCTAGAAACAATTAGGCAATAGTAGGCATTAATATATTAGGGCAGGCGATTAAGTATCTTATCTTAGATAGTTAGTTTATAACTACTATAATATTTATATAGCCTTTACTTACGGGAAGGTTAACAATAAAGTTAATTAAGATATCCTTTTATCTTCGGTTTAGAACAGGTAGTAGCTTTAGGAGGCCGTTATATATCTTATATAAAGCTTTAGCTCGTTAGTAGATATAGCAGCTAGAGATATACCTTTATATTATATTATATATATTCGGCTAATAGTATTCTTATTAAAGTAGTTTTAGGGTTTTTCCTTAGCCTAGGTAGCCGGCTACTAGTAAATTGTATATATATTTAAGGAGCTTAAGCTTAAGTTTGTTATAGTTAGGTATAACTAGGCGGTTCTAGTAATATAAGTAGTTTCCGCAGGCTTTGTATTTACTTAAAGAAATCTTTTTAGAGCGTCTAATGCCATTATATATTAGCTTAAGCGTCTTTTAGATAAACTCGTTATTCAGGTATTCGTTAACTATAATCTATTTAATCGATTAATTAGTTATTTTAAGGACGTATACCATAAGGTCTTTAGTAGGAGGATTAAATAGTTTAGGGCGAAGTAGGGTCTAATTTCGGTAAAAGCGCGCTTTCTTTAGGGCTAGCGCGTCTTATAAGCGTTAGGTTAGGGCGTTAGGCTTTTAACCTTAAACGCCCAGGCGGTATATAATTAAGAATTAGAAATAAAATAGATATTTTAACTAGTAGGCCTAATAATAACTCAGCTATTTTATAGTCGTAAAGTATTATAGGTTCTTATAGTTGCTAAGGACCTTAATTAGAAATCCAGCGCCTTCTAGTTTAGGTTGCTATTATTTAAAATATCTAATAATAGCTAATAATTCCTTATTATAGATCTCGTAGTTATATTTAGCTAGGCTTAATTATTTTAAGAAGTATACTATAGGGTATAATACTCCATCCTTATTATATTAAGATAGGATGCCTTTAGTGATGTAGTTAGATAAGTTGGCTTCTATAACACTTATTTAGTTTAGGTTGAAGTATTAAAGTATAGGCGCAGTAGTAAATATAACTTTTAGATAAATAAAGGCCTTCTTATATTCCTTATTAAAGATAAAGATTTTATTCTTTTAGGTTAGAGCTATAAGGGGTAAAACCAGGGCGGAGAAGTTATTAATAAACCATTAGTAGAAATTAGCAAATCCTATAAAGGCTTTTACGTCCTTAATATTTTTAGGTTCTTACCAGTTTATAATTACTTTAACTTTTTTTTAGGTCTATTTATATATCGTTTATAGAAATAAGGAGTCTAAGGTATAAAACTTACGTTTTATAAAACTTATATTTATTTATATCTAATTATAGACTAGCTCCGTATAGGGCTTATAAAATAAAATAAACATATTTCTAATATTTGGTTAGGTTATTACTATATATTAAGATATCGTTAATATAAGTAATATAAAAGATATCTAGGTAGGGGCGTAGGGTATTATTTATATAATGTTAAAACAAGCTTAGAGCGTTTATAAGGCTAAAGGGTATTACTAAGTACTTAAATAGTCTATATCGGGTATAAAATATAGTAAGCTATTTATCTCCTTTTATAATATAAAGACGGTTAAATATAAAGATAATATTAAGCTTTATATAGTAACGAGCCTTACTTAGTTAGTTTAGTGTCTCTTATATTAACGGGATTGGGTATTAGTTCTTAATAGTAATGGCGTTAAGAGCTTAGTAGTCTATATAGAAGCGTAGACCGCTACTAGGTTTCTTAACAAAGATTATTAATACGGCTATAGGCAATAAGCTTGCTCTAATAAATCCTTTACTTAAGTTCTTGTTTAAATACTTTTATAGCACTTAGAGTTTGTTTTAGAATATCCCGTATAGGGGTCTAAATCTAGGCTACTTTCCTTCTTTAAGTATAATCTTATAGTCGTATAATTAGTGTTCCAGTAGCTTATTGGCTTCCTTTTATAAGAATACCTCTAGGCGGTTATAGTACTCTACTAGTACCTTTATAGCAGGGTTAGTATACTTCTTTAGTACTAAGGCCTTCTTAATATTAGCTATAGTAACAGCGAAGATTATATATTTAGGTTTCTTAGCAAGTCACGCTAGCGGGGTAGCTTTAATTATATAGATATTTAGGGTGCTAAGCTTACTCGGATTATCTATAGTTTCTTATTTAGGTTTAGGTTCGGTATTAGGTATAGAGTTAGTATTAGATTTAGGTTTAGGTTCTTTAAGAATCCTTTTTATAGTAGAATACTAGTTCTTCTAGTATTTTTGTATATTAAGCTTAAGCTTCTACTTAGCTTAGGGCGGTATAGTGCTTAGTAATAACTTATAGAATTTAGTAGAGTTTTTAGATCCTTAGTGGATGTCGGTAAAATTCTTATATTAGTAAAATTCGGTGGAATTCTTATGCTAGTAAAATCTAGTAAATTTCCTAAATTTTAGTTTAGGGTTAGGATAGTATATTATAAGGCACTTCTACTTATAACAGGAGGCGGTAAATAGAAGCTTAAGGTTGTTTTAATTAATAGTTACCTTATATAGCTTTATTTAGGGTTATTTAAGGATTACTAGGTAACCTAAAGTAATAACAAAAAGCTTAATTAGTTCTTCGTAGTTTAGGTATTAGAGTCTTAGGTATACTATATAGGTAATTTAGCCTAAAACTATATATTTACTATTAAATCCAAATATATTAATATGCCGGTTAAGGGGGGTTAAGGTAAAATTATTATCTTATATAAAGATCTTATTAATAAATCCTATACTACCAACTCCTATATTAATTAGGACTTAAGTATTAGCCTATTAATTATTCTACTAAAGACAATAGTTAACGGTTATGCTATAATCCTAAAAGTTAGAGTTTATAATATCTAAAGCGTTTAATAAAATCCTAAGGCAGAGCCGTCCCGGAGAGCGACTTAACTCTAAAATATGCCTTTTAGTAGCGAGCGGGAAGGGGTTCCTATAGAACGTTGGTTATAGCTTCGCCCTTATAAGTAGTGCTTACTAAATATAAGGCTAGAACTAGGTAAAGATTAGGGGTAGTAACCGAAAGATTAATACGGTGAATAGTTACTAGTATTAGCCGTTTATAAATTATTTTAGGGCGTAGGTAAGGGGACAAGGCAATATTTTAAGATATAGTCCTTACTTTCGCATTTAAAGTAGAGGCCTAGCTTAATACGTCTTTCTTATTTAGGGGACCCTAGTAGGGCGTACTCTAGGGTTCTAGTGTTAATATCTATAGCGTTAGGGTACTTAGGCTAAGATGACTTAGTAAACGTTTATAGGGCTGTTGTATTATATTAAGGAGTGTGTTTTGGTGCTAGGCGTAGTATATTATTATACCATTTATTAATAACGTTTACGTAGGCATTAAGGGCTCCTAGTAGGTCTACGCCTATTAGGGAGGTTTTTAGTTTAGGGCTTAAAGATTTAATAAGGCTATTAATTAGTATAGAGTTGTTCTAGCCTATTTCCCTTACATAACGGTTAAATTTAGAGAAGTATACTAGAAAACCTTTTGTTCCTTAAGCTATATAGTTTATCTTTTTCTAGGCAGTAGCTTAGTGGTTTAGATTACTGTATAAGGCTTTAAGAAGTATAACTAGGCTTTATACTAAGGTTAGCTAAAAAGGTTTAATAAGGTTAGCTACCTTTTCTTCTAGTTAACTTAGGGCGTAATAAAGTTAGTTAGCTTTAGTTAGGTAACGGTTAGCGTTACTAGTTAGCTTATTTTTAAGCTAGCTTAGAAATAATTAGAGTTCTTATTATTTACTAGTAAATACTAGGGGATCTAGTAGTTATTTAGATTATTTTAGTATAGTAGTTAGTTTAAGGTAGACAGCTACTATAGGTTTAGGGCTTACGTTCCGCGTATTTATCTCTAGAGATAGTATTTAGTCTTAAGGCCCTAATATAGGCGTCTTAAGTGTGCGGATTTCTTCTTAGAGGTCCTTAATTAATTACTAGTATTATACTTCTTATTTGGCTTATTATTAATTTAAAGTGGCTTAGTTTTATACAAGGGCGTCTATAAAAGACCTTTATATTTCTGCTAGTTATTCTTAGAGTATAGATATAATACCAGCGGCCATTATAAAGGCTTTAGGGTTATTTTATATTTTAGAGGTAGTATATAAAGTTAATATAACGTAGTATTACGGAGTAAGTATAAGCGGCGATAATATATAGCAAGGTAGATATTATTAAGCTATATATATAAACTGTATAAGAAGTTAAAACGTTACGTAAGGAAAGAAGGTAGGAAAATAGGAAGAAAGGGCATATATTATTAACTTAGTTGCTTAGTTAATATATATATATAGGGTAGAATAGGGTTTAGGTTATAGTCCTAATAAAACTTAGCAGAATTTAGTAGAACTTAGTAGAATATGGCAGAATGCCGTAGATTGCCGTTAGATTGCTATTAGATTGCCATTAGATTGCTATTTTGCAGTTAGTCTCTAATTACTAAGTTAGTAAAAACAGATAGATGTGTGTAAGGTATTATAGGGGTGTCCCGTAATAGATATACCCTATAAACTTTATAGAACTTAACCTTATTAATAAACTACTATAGGCAAACTATACGGCCCCTTCTCTATAGGAGTGTAAGGGCGTAAAGAGACTTTAGGGAAGATTTAAAGGAATGATATAAATTTTATCTAAATCTAAGGGTATATAGCTCTCGCTAAGAACAAGACGTTGCGTAAAGAAGAGAAAGGAATAATAAGAGAATTATATAATTAAATAGTTAGGGGCTTAGTGGTCGATGCATGCATATATACGCACGCGGTCTTTAACGGACTTTAGTAGAATTTAGTTAAAGCGTTAGAATTTATCTATTAAGTATTTCACCAAGACATTCCTACTATAACTAGGCTAGTCCCGTTACAAGGAGTACTATAAAAAGGCGAAGGATACTACTAGCCTATAGTCCCTTAAAAATGGATTGCTTAAGTATTAGGCATAGCTAGTAGTGGTAAAGGAATAGAATTTACGGACTTAACTTATTGCTAAAGCACATAACTAGGTCTCTACGGCTTATCCTAAAAAAATAAGACCCGTAAGATTATTAGTAACTATTACTACTAGCCTAAAATAGCTATAAATATTAACCGTTACGTACGGAACTGTAACGGTTACTATAGGTCTATAATTCTACGAGATAAGACCTTAGAACTATTAAAACCCCTTCCGATACTAGAACGCCCTTAGTAGTATATCTCTATAGATTTTTATAAACTGCCTCTAGACTATAACGGATATAATATAGTTGTAATTTTAGTTAACTACTTTAGCAAGCGCCCGTTTTTAATTCCCTATTATAAAAATATTAATACTAAAGAGGCGGCCTAACTATATATCTACTACGTCTACCAAATTTATAGACTACTAGATACTATCGTCTCTAATTACAGGCCGTAGTTTATATTAGCTTTTTAAAACGAGTTTACCCAGATCCTAAGTATTAAGCTAAAGCTTTCTATAGTATATTACCCCTACATAGACAGTTAGATAGAGATTATAAACCAATACCTAGATTAGGTGCTCCGGCCCTTTATTAACTACTTCTAAAATAACTAGGCTAAACTGCTACCCCTTATAGACTATACCCAGGCGACTTTACCCTACAACTCTACTGGATTTGCCCCTATTTAACTAGAAATAGGCTACTTACCCCACACTAGCTTTAACTAGGAAAGACTAAAAGGACCCCAGACTATACGCGAAAAACTATCTTATAAGAAAGCCTAGCAGTACGCTAAGCGCTTAGAAGAAGCCTAGACGGTAGCCCGCATAAATCTAAAAAAGGCCTAAAAATTAATAAAATAGCAGATAAATAAGTATAGGCGCGAGCCTAACTTTACTATAGGTAATATAGTCTAGGTTATAATAAAGAACTAAAAAACGGGACAGCCTAGCTATAAGCTAAACTATTAGAAAACAGAACCGAATAAGGTCCTTAAAAAGAGGGGTGACTTATATAAGGTAAAGCTCCTAAATTTAATAAAGGTTTACTCTGTTTTCTTACCGGATAAGCTATATAAAGCTATAGACGACCTATTACTATTACGGCTTATATAAATGCCTCTGAACTAAAGCTTGTAGAATACTATATTATAAAGATACTAAGCTAAAGAGAAGGAAAAGGGGTCGCCAGGACTAATGTAAACAAATATATAAGGTAAGCCGCCAAGGCGCTAGCTTTGGGCGGGCCAATTATAGGTCAGCAGAATATAGCAGAATTTAGTAGATAACGTGCGATAGCACCGTTATATCACCCCCCTCTTTAAAAAAAAGCCTGCCCTTAGGCTTAGTTAGAAATAGGGTAGTACTAGGCTTATAAATATAGGATTATAAAATATAAGATAAGGAGATAAAAGGGATATAAGTACGTTTAAACTAAGTATAAAGGGCGATTATAGGCTAAGTAGAAGTACTAGGCTAGAAAGAGTAGTCGCTAAAAGTCTTAGCACGGATCTAACTAATTAGATAACTTTAACCGGTGGTTAAAGTTCCTAGACATCTAAAATTTTATAGTACTAGTAGAAAACGGCAGAATATAGCAGAATTTGGCAGATAGCTATATTAGGGCTTTAGGGCGTTTTTATCCCTATAT
>Ga0307515_10005282_pt1 | contig 26258 bp, 29 predicted proteins | sample 17_EM_MG_FD_194513 | JGI IMG/M metagenome (GOLD analysis project Ga0307515, IMG submission 194513) | Populus trichocarpa ectomycorrhiza microbial communities from riparian zone in the Pacific Northwest, United States - 17_EM | ecosystem: Host-associated > Plants > Roots > Unclassified | place... | reverse complement strand
GCGCCATTGTATATAGATCGCCCGGTACGACACTTAGATCAGTATCGAATATCTTACCACTATACTCTCCATCTATACTCACTCGCTCTTGTGTGCAACTGTATACCATCTCATACGTCTGCGGTGAGTCGTAGGGGTACGCGTCCTTACACTATCTAACGAGTCAAATCTTCCGTCCATAGCCCTGTCATGCATACCGAGGTACTCTGGCGTTACGTTGCGCAGTATCGGAGCCCACAAAAAGAAGATATCCTTTGTGTCTAAATGCAAATACTCGTAAACATCGTCGTTACTCTGGAAAGGCGCCACTTCGGGCATTGAGAGGTGCTGCTTTCAATTGTTGGCCGCCGTTTGAGCAACCTCTCTTCGCTTGTCCTCCGGATACTGCTTGAGCAACCTTTGAGCCATCGCTCAGTGCGATTCAATAAGTTTGGATTTGAGTAGGCCATTCACATAGCTAATCCAGTTCCGAAGGTCCGTGATGCACGAGTATAAAGATTGCGGGATAACCGTGGTTTGGAAGGCTTTCATATTTGCTAAGGTCAAACCTCTGACCTTAAAGAATACAAGCATCAATAAGCACATAATGCCGCGCTTCCAGTCGTCGGGGGTCTAGCAGGTTATACGCGTTAGCCAGTCGACATGATAGTCCTCATCTTGCGCGTTTTAGACCCGCTCACCTTCACAGCCAATACAGCCTCCAAGATCTTCTTCTGGAGGAATCCCTTTCAATTGTCAACCGTGTAGTGATTGGGCAGGCTTCCACAATCATGTTTGTTTCTTTTGACCTTCGGGCCTGGCACCTCCGACGCAGCGCGTTAATTTCCCTCAGGGGGCATAGCTATTGTCGCAAAGTGCCCTAGAATGTAGATGCTAGAATGACGTAGGGTGTCTCGGCTTTCGATATGTGTTGTGGATTGGAATCCAGGTGCAGTCTGAAGAGGATGGGTGGAGTTGACTGTGTGTCGATGGTGATGAGGAGGAATCCGGGCTGCTGAGCTGCAGAGCGCACAATTCCCGGAGCGCTCACACCAAGAGCTTCGGATGCTAAGTTTATACACAATTCCATAATAGGAAGCTCGGAATGCTATTCACTCATTCCGATAAGCGATCCCCATTTTCAGAGCTCGAAATGTTCCAGCCGCTCTCTGGGTATGAGCGAGTTTTGTCAGAAAGTGGCGCTCGTGCCAAGAGTGGGGCTGGGAACGAGCCTAGCTTCCCCCTTTAGCTCTGCAGTGTGAATGAGCAAGTTGGCTAGGCAGAAAGGTCTTGGCACAAAAGCAGGAGACAAAGAGCCATATAAAAACAGGGGTTATATGGTAGTCTGGATATATGGGTGTGTGATGATGGGTGAGAGGCAAAAAAGCAAGTCATGTCAAAGCAAAAGTGAAGGCAGTCAAAATTTCTCAAAGAGCAAGTGATTACTAAAGTGTTGTACAATCATGATGAAGGCAGGGTAACAGATGTCGCGCAAAAATTTCCCCTTAAGGCTTGTCGGCTTAATGCCTTGAAGTTTCACTTCAGAGCACCCACCCGGAGGAGCAAAGCTTACCAAAGCGACACCTTCTTTTGCAGTTCTGTTTTCTATCTAAGTTATGAGGAACTTTGGGTTGCTGAAAGCTGTACTGACTACGAATCCATGTTTCGCACGGTTGCGCTAAGAATAGTTGGAGTCTACAGTTTAACCTACCGCCTCTGCCAAAACGCTTCATATGGCATCCTCCCCGAGCATCTCGTTGCCTTGGCAGCCACTGGAGCACCGTTGTATATTGGGACTGAAGATCGTTGCAATGATCAGTCACATCTAGGTTCAAACGGCAGCATCACATCCTTGATTCCCTGGCATCTATCTGTGTCCGTAAGGGAAAGGGAGAAGTCTATGCTATTGCGCTATAAATCAAGGAATTGCCTGGTACACCGCAGGGGAGCATTACTCTTACCATTGCTGGTAACCAGGGCGTCCCGGCAGAAGTCTCGAAGCATCTTTACAAAGTTTGGCGACAGATTCAAGAGATCGCAAAGACCAGCTACAAGTTTTATGTGAATCACGATCAAAAATATCCCTGGGACTACAACGACATCTCTCCTCCTATTAGTGATGCCCTCGACAATGCCAAACAGTTGATCTTGGAATTGAAGGAGACCCTTTATAAGTATAATCTCAAGAAGTTCGTCGGCTGCATAAACAAGCGTTACGATAGGTTTATGGACTTTGTTGAGAATTTAAAGGTGCATATGGAGATGGCGCCTCCGATGAAGCAGCCTGATATAGATGCATGGGAATATTTTTTGTTCGTACAATAGCTTATCACGCATATCCGCGCCCGAGATCTTTCTCACCCACCCGACAATATCGATTTCACCTATCTCGTCCGGATGATGAATTTGGTGAGTTACAAAGTCCAGAAGCTCTTAAACTCCAGCAATGTTACTTCCTGGGAGGTAACGTTATCATTTACTTCTGTCTGACTAACATTGAATGAAGGTGGAGGTTTTCCTCTTGAGCGATATCTTAAGAAAGTAATCGCCATTCATTTAAGCTATGAAGATCTCGCGAAATATGCACATTCTCCTCGCCTTCGCCGACACTTTTTGATAAAAAATTTCGAGTCGTCTCTGTCGATCCAGTCCTGTCGCCTATCAAGGTGCCTCAAAATTAAGACGAAGTAGTCGACTACGCGTTAAAAAGACAGGATTTCATACGCCTCAAACTGGGAGCCCATGTCTTGAAAGAAGTTTATAATAAGCTGAAGCAATATAATTGCACCGTTAAAGCTCCTGTTCATTGCGAGTGCGCGTTGATACACTACTTTCGAAGCATACCGGAGTCAGAGGTTGCACTTGTGGATTACTTGGGAGTTAGCAAGTTGCCATGCAAAGCATGTCTAATGTACATTAAGGCGTCTAACAAGACCACCGACCACAAGTTCTACACTAGAGGAGGTCATAATAAGTGGTACTTTCCCTGGGCTTTGCCTCCGTCTGAGCCTCAGGTTGTGGAAGAGTTTCTGGACAGGATCACTCATTCCGTTGCCCACATGTTACAGAGGCGAGGCGGGGCGAGACCAAGGATCCTTTCCGATAGCTCTACTCCATAGATTGGTTATCAGTCCGTAGACAAAGACGACCAGGAAGAGGAGGACTTTGCTCTTGCTGAGATTGCGAAGGGAGTAGCGCAGGAGAAGAAGGGAGTAGCGCAGGAGAAGAAGCGAGCTACAGCTGAGAACCAAGGGGATACCTCGGCGATTGTGTAGTTCAGCCGTCTCCCTCAGATGACACTTATGCAATAACTTAGAGGTTTTTTGTCCAAAACTAACTAGCTGCTACTCTGTTTCAAGACGCATTGGTATTGTTTCCTTCTTGGGCGGGCGTTTAGTATCCGCTGGTACATATTCTATTTTGCGCTCTTTCACATAAGTACCGGTAGTCGATAACTGACAATCACTTTTAAGGAAATATGTCCCAATAGTGGCACAATAACCCTTAGGCCCAGTTCAACTACCTAGAACATTCCTCATGTTTTTTTTTGCTTCCAATTCACACATGTACTCTACTATTAACTACCCTAGCCTAATAGCTCTACCGTCAAATACCATGGCCCATCTCTATCCGCATACTATAAATATAAAACCACTGCCCTCGCTATCGCTGCTCTAGTGCTTGTGCAGTCGCCACTTATACTCTCCATACTCTCGTGAGTCGCCAATGATTCGAATTCTCAGGCGCTCCGGGAGACTACGGGAGGGTGTTGAAGAGCCTTTACTCGTTCCGGATCCAGTTTCGGAGAGTTCATAACTTCCGAGAGAGCCGGAAGGATTAGTGGAAGTTCCCGGAGAAAATTACGATTTCCTGGTGCAAGCTATGCTGAAATGGGTTTTAAAAGTGTTTATATTTTCATTCTATTAGTCAACTGCCTACTCATAAGTGTGTTTAGGGGCTCTATATCGGCTGCAACTCGATGATATTAGCTTCGCTCAATATATAGGTACTCTACCTATGGTCCCCAATATAGGGCGGCCCTGGACGGGACGGCCTCGCGTCTGCCCAGACAGTTGAGACTCTGTGCCAAGACTTCAAGTCATAGCCGCGCTGGCGTAACCCTCGGTCCTACATAAACGAAGGATAGCTTGCATCGCGGTATCAGTTCGAGCTGTTAAATGCCGCTCGGCGTCTGAGGAGAGGCATCAATCACGCAAGATCAGTGATCCGGGGTTCGGTGACGGTTTCAGTTCACCAGCTCGAACCAGTACAAAGTTAGGTGGTACATAATAGGGCCAATCATAGTGGTAAGGCCGCAACTCCAATTGCTGCTTTCACCATTTAGCTTAAGAGAAAACCCAGCAAATCTGTCCATCAGCGCTACAAAATGTTGATACCTTAAGGTGGTGGCTGAGCCCGTTAGGGCTGGTTCATAGCTCAAACCGTACCGTCTGGAACGAGATGGTATAATACTCGTCCGTTCCATGTTCAGCAAAAATAGGGAAACCTGCTCTTGTGCCCAGACTTTTCGCCTCGCTCGCAAACTCGCCTACGGGGTTTACACACAAAGCGTAAGGAAAGCAGGCGAGACCAAGGGAAACTCGTTGTTCACTATGAATTTCCCTTTTCGCCTAAATCATGATTTGAGGCACAAGAAGTAGAGTAGACATCGGTAGGCTCCGGTAGAACACCATAACAACGATAACCCAATGCACCCCATGACAGAAAAACAGCTTTTTGCGACGTGAATGCAAGCCGCTGATAAAATGATGCGTTAACTTGCGGAAGCGAATCATTGCTGTCGCTAAGGTGCAATATAGTCTATGAGCACGAATGAGGTGTCGGGAGATTTCAACTCAATCGTACGAGTACGAGGCGTCTGCAGGATGATAAGTAGATACCGGAAAGTGCTTTGAGGCTCATGTGAATCCTGGTATAAGAAATTTAGGGTATAAACTGGGAGAAAGGTTTCGAGACTCTAAGAAGTTATTGGTCAAGGAAAACAAAACAACTGGATCAGTCGGCCGAAAGCGACACCAAGAGTCTTAGGCGGATCAAGACTCCGCTCTCAAGTGAAAAACTCTTCAGTCTTTAGATTATGCATATTCATATCTACTACCTGGTACTCGAATATCTCAATTCAGCGATCCCTTGGGGACACAATCGATAGCGAGAGCCCAGCCAAATGGGCTACCCCTCACGATGGTAGTGGGCGGGTTGATATGAATTTTCAATATGCAGGAACCGGACGTATGGCTGCGGGTGCGGGATTTTCCCGCAACAGGATGCGCTTCTTCAGTATCCTGGCACGTACTCTACGTAAGGCTGGTTCTTCCAAAGAAAATCCAGCGCATATCCGGTTGTCGTCATCCGTTCAGGTACGCATTCAATGGAAGTGTAGAAATACTCCGCGGCTCGTGGGACGGGTCGAAGGGGTCAAATCAGGAAATGACACTTCACCTCACCTCTAGCCCACATGTAGACACCAATGCTCATCGATCTGCAAACCGGAACCACCCGGCAAAGATGCTGGGGATAGTGGTGGCGCGCGCAACATCTAACATCAACCGGCGCTGACATAGATGCTAGGTTACAGAGGGATACTTACCTTCATAGTATGTACCACCAGCATACCGGAAGAACGCGCGCGGTATTGTATTAGAGGCGCTAGCGGCAATGCAACTCAGAATAATGTCGGTATACAGTAGTCACGGGGCATTCGGTCGGTCGGTCTTCGCTCTTCGCAATCATGGTTTAGTGATGGGACTGATGATGGTGCTGGCACTCAAGACTGTTCCTGCAGACTATTCATGATCCGATGCTACCGGTTTGTTCCTGCAGAATGTGCTGGGATTGGGCTGTTCTTACCCGATATTACCGGCTGTTCCTGCAGACTGGTTGGGATTGTATGGCCCAATACCAAACCAACTGGGAGAACACAGGAGGACAGCAGGTACAACAGCGCAAGAGACAAGGAAGAGCCCACGTCGGTACGAGACGGGGGAGTGATCGGAGATGGCGAGTGCGACTATGGTGGAGATGGAGTTGGTGTTGGGTGGCACCTGGAGCCTTGGCTAGCTCGTTTGAGCAAAGCGTCCAGGCACAGTCAAGCCAGCGTAAGATAGTACCTGACTAGTTGCGGCGTGGTGGCGCGAACAATGGGTCCCAACTAAGGGTACCCTGGCGACGAAATCGAGGGGACGACGAGCGCCGAGCTGCGTCTTCTTCTTGGCTGCTTGTTCGTTCGCTTCTGCTCGCCTTTTTCTTTCTCTTCTTTTCCTTTCCTCTCATCCATCGGTTTGCAGACTCTCACCCCACAGTCCTTGCTCGTCCTTTGTTCCTGTGCATTAATCCTGCCGGGATAGCCAATCCTTTGAAAATCCTGATATCTGTCTCTCGGTTTTACTCGCTCTTAAGAAAGTCTCCGGCCCGCCTCCTTCAGGTCCGCTCACTACCTATCACAGCAGCAGCAGCCCCAGTAGCAGATCAGTGACAAGTCAGAGCAACCTCCTTCAGCTCTTGCTTCTCACCGTCCCGTCCTTCAAGTCTCGGATTCGATCACCGGCAGCTTTGGGTTGTATATCAACTACCCCCTCCTGGTGAACAACTTCAGCTTCAGCAACATTTGAGTCGAGTCGAAATACTATCGCTAGTCGAGAAATTTCATCACTTCTACAGCAATCCGGAACCAGCAAACCCTCACAGTCCTTCAAACCTGTACGAGTATATATATATCAATCATGAAGGCTCAGACTTTGTTTGTCGTCGCCTCCACCTTGGTTAGCGTTCTTGCTTCGCCCATTCTGCGGCGGGAAGCTCGAGTTGTTACCGTCTACGAGAATGTGATCCATGTAGTTTTTGCTACATCCACCGTCTGGGTTAAAGCCACCCCCAAGCCGGCACCACCGGCCAATAAAAACAAGGATGATGGCTACGACAGCTATAAGCCACCCATTCATAAGGAGGAGCCAACCATTCCTAAAGATGATACGGCAGCATCTCCTAAGGATAATCTAACACCTCCCAAGGCAAAGCCGTCCCCTCCTCAGGCTACACCCATGCCCGTGCCAACACCTACCCAGGAGCCCCCATCCACATATGCTTCTCCTGAGGAGCTTATCCAGAAGGAAAATGTGTCGCCTGTTGAAAAAGCACCTCAGCCTTCCACTCCAGTGCCTGAACCAACGACTTCATCTACCTCATCAAAGGCACCTGAACCGACTCCCCCCACCAGTAACTCTGGTAGCTCTGGTAGCTACGGGGGCGATTTAGAAAACCCGGACAGTCCCGCTGAAGCTACGTACTACAACACTGGCCTCGGATCTTGTGGTGTTACGAGTACCGATGACGAGTATGTCGTTGCCATTTCGCACGTGTTGATGGACGCGAAGAGTACCGGCAACCCAAACAACAACCCTCTCTGCGGTTAGTTTACCATTTATGTATGGCCTGTAGTATTTATTCTGACGTGCATATAGGCCGGAAAATCAAGTGCTCTCGTGGCGGAAAGTCGGTTACTGTTACGGTCAGAGACCGCTGCCCTGTCTGCGTAAGTCCTTGAATATCCCGGAGGTGGTCATTCCTAACGCTGGTATAGGAGAAATACGCCCTCGACCTGTCTCCCGCTGCCTTTGACAAGATTGGCGATCGGATTGCAGGAGAAGGACGAATTCCCATCACCTGGGAATGGGTCAATTAAGTCAAAAACCTAGCTACCTGGAAACAATCATCAGGAATGATTGAGTCCTAGGGTTGTATGTCGGTGTTTCTTCTTTGCATGTCTGTTTGGCACGTCGTCTTCTGTGAAGATAGTTTGTGTCAACTGGAGGATAAAGATATGGAGGCCTGCGCATTATGTTTGTGTGAACCTACGATTTACGAGGACCGAAAGTTGATCTTTCAATATTCATGTACATTTTTCACTTTATGTCCCGGCGTTTTGAGGGGTTTTTACACAGCAGCGGGTTCTTTCATCGTGCATACATGCGGGTTTGGGTGTATTGTGGTGTGTATGGTTGGGGAAGGCATTTTGGCGTGTTGGTTGGGTTATGATGGTGATTTCTGTATGGCGATACCCATGAGAGATAGATGAGACAGACCCAATGTATTATAATTGTCAAAGAGCTCTGGTAGCTCTTTGTATGTTGGCCATCTACTTGAAGGTTCCCTCTTTTCCGTTAGTTAGTGATTCATGGAGATGAGTACAGAAGTTATCCACACCCACCCATTCTTTGTTCCATCAAACACAGCGGAAAATTGGATTGTGCGAGATGCTGCGACCATTCGACGTTCGAATAGGCTGTGCATATGAAGTACACATGAGCGGGCGTTATGTGAAGGCAATGTCATACACGATGTCCATTGGCCATGTCTAGAACTCTATTCCAACCACCCGTCTCTCTTGAAAACCAATCAACATCGAAATCTTGAGGCCATCTATCACGTGACCAACTTAAGAGGGACATCAACAAGAGCGCTTAGAGAAAACCCACGGAGCCGGATTGTTTATATGGTTCTTTGCCTGAAAGGCATTAACATCTACGGATTTGGGGCTGAGTGCTATTTGAACTTGGTAGCTTTTCTTTCGGATTCAATTTAAGCCTGTATACGGTACTCGCGTACTAGGGTTGGGTTAGGTTTAATCCTCGTACCTGGGACTCTAGCCACCCCCTTATTGATGAAACTACTGTACAGTAGCGTCGTATAAGTGAGGAAATGCCTAAATTCCACCTACGCATCCCGGCGTCCAACTCTCAACAGGGAAGCAGAGCTATAGCAATCGAAATTGAAGAATAATTTAGTAGGGGATTTTCTGTCTTTAATTTTCTTTGTGTAGGTTTTTGCAGGCTATGTTGGGATCTATTGCGGTGCTTTCTCGTGGTTAGATATCATGTTTTCTCACTTTTGCGGCACTACTGTACATACTATATGGGGTTGGTAAATTCAGGAGTTCGGCAGGTGTGTAGAACAAAGTCTTTCATACTATCTCATATATGCTTTGGGTTTTGGGAAATTGGTTGCGTTGCTCTGTTCTGGCAATTGACCCGTCAATCAGCTGAAGTGACTAATAAAACAAGCACTAGTAAAGTTTGAGTTGGCCAATCAGCGATGCTCCTATTTGCCAGCCCGTTGTAGGGGATAACAAGTCAAATTCTGTTTTTTGCACACTGTATGCAGTGCGATGAGTGATAGTTAGTGACCATGAATAAGTGTATTGGCCGCGTGTTACAAAGCACAGATCACCCAGGAGGGGTATTGTATGGTAGTGCATGTAACTAGTAAACACAGTTAGAGATCAATAACAAGTCCTTAAGAAAACTCCCGTTTCGCCATGCGAAACTAAGCATCACAGCTAATAATAACTACACAATTACAAGGCAATATCAAAAGGAATCACAGGAAGAAATCAAGGCTTTGCCGATCATATTCTCGAAAAATGGAACCAGGGGTGTTATGGATTCTTGGTAACTCCACTTTCTTGAGGTCCAGTAACACTAGCGGTCTTGGTGGCAGTCTCGCCTTCCTTGATCAACCCGTCTTTTTCGTCATCGCTGTCTTCCAACGAAAATGGGTCCTTGTTCATAGGCTCGGGATCCATGCTCTTCAACGGCTCCCATTTGCTATTACCAACCGGTGACGGTTGTCTTGGTGGAGATGCAGAGCTTCGCTTAGCAGCGGCACTCGAAGGGCGGTAAAGGTCATCATCACTTTCGATTGTGGTGGGACGATCGTCGAACGATACTCTACGTCCGCCGCCGGTAGCGGAGGGCTGGAAGAGGTTCGGGTTTGCTTTCGGCCGCCGAGGTGCCGCTGCGAATAATATTAGCGATGGTCAGGCCACAGCGGGGAAAAAATGGCTTACACTCACCTCCAGTGTTGTCTTTCATATTAAGATGGGTGAAATCGTCCGACAAAACCTGAGGGTCCGCATCATACCCACCATCCCTTGACCTACGGCTCCCATCGTATCCGCCCAGCCCAGTCTGTCTCCTGACACCAGTGCGTACATACTGTCCACTTGCGCGAGCAGAAGTCGGGGGTGAAGCTTCTGGAGAGACATCGCTCTCGATTCGCTTCTTAAACTCATTGATCCAGCCGGTAACCTTGGTCTGGGTTTCTATGAAGCCCTTCTTGATGTTTTCCTTGATGACGGGGAGATCCTCTTCAAAGAACGAAGGTCGATCTTTGTCCGAATCTCCGTTATAGTAATCGTCATCGCTGTCGTCATTAGGATGTCTTCTGGGCTGTCTTGCGCCAGGACCTCCTGCCACTTGTTGCTGGCGTCCCAAAGCACTGCTATGTTGCCGAGGTGCCAGATTTCCAAAGTGTTCCTGAAGCTGTCGCGCATATAAGGCATCGGCTTCGAGCTGAGTCTGAGGGGTTGAAGTGACATAGTCGGCGGCTCCAGGCTTTGGCTGTTGTGCCACGCGAGGGCGCGGAGGTTGCGGCGGAGGAGTCTCAACTGCAGACGGATCGCTCATACTTAGAAGAGCGTTGAATGCAGGCTCAAGATCACCTCTCGACGCTACAAGCACAGCCCGCACAACAGCTGCGTCAATGTTCGGGAATGCCTCCTCGAGCGTCGCCTGATTATGTGACTGGGGGGACACCGACCGAGGAGGTTTTGAAGGAGCATTTGCTTCGGCGGGCAGATTTGCTAAAGCTAGTGCTGGTGCTTTCGAGGTTCCTGCCGGATCTGGAGCTGCGGCCGTTGCTGCGGGGTCAGTGTCGCCCTGCGCAGGTCAGTTATGGAGGGTAGGTGAAAGAGGAAGATATCCGCAAACCTCGACGAAGGGTTTCTCAGAGGACATAGCAGTAAGTAGAAGTTGTGGATGGATGGATGGATGAATGGATGGATGGATGGATGGATGGAGATTGCGTTATTGGTGGTTGGGGCGAGATTAAGTATTGGGGCACTGACGACACAATGACAACGACAATAGTTCCAACACCACAACTCAGAGGGAAAGTGAGATACAGGGATACAGAGAGAACGAGAAAATTAATTACATAGACTACCCGCGATACAAATCTCCCCGTTCTGCCTTGTAGTTTGGAGCTTTGTTGTCACGCAAAGGGTCCAAACACTACAAGTAGTTACCCGCTCGACAACCCCCCGAAACTTTCATCAGCGAGACATTCGAATAAACTGCGTACATATGCCTCCCAGGATACCAATCACCGCCGTCCTACGGTCTCGCTATGTTCCTCGGATGGCCACTCCCTCTTTCCTTGCAGGCCAGGCTCAGTTCTCCACTTCCGCATCCAATGCATTTGGCCTCCGCCCCAAACGCGTTTCCTCCTCCGGCTCTCCCGTACTCCTCGAGGCCTCCCGTGCTGCTGCTCTAGCCCGTCGGCAGCTCCCCAAAAGAACTGGTGCTCTGGCCTATAAGACTGGCATGACGGCCATCTACAATCCAGACGGTGTGCGGATTCCATGTACTGTCCTCCAGCTCGACCGAGTACAAGTTACGGCTGTCAAGGATCGGCAGGTACACGGCTACTGGGCGGTGCAAGTAGGACTTGGCTGGCGAAACCCCAAAAATGTCACCAGACCCATGCTTGGTCACTATGAAAATTGTGGTGTTGCACCAAAGAAACTGCTACGTGAATTTAGAGTTGCGGATCAGAGTGGGCTGGTGGCTCCCGGAACCCAGATTACGGCAGATCATTTCTCGGTGGGACAGTTTGTAGATGTTCGGGCCAATTCCAAGGGAAAAGGATTTGCGGGAGTGTGTCTCTTCCTCCCTACACTCCGTTGCACTATTTGGTTGCTGTGAGTAGTAGCGTCTGACGGCATTGTAGGGAATGAAACGTTGGGGATGGAGTGGCCAGCCAGCGTCTCATGGTAACTCTTTGACGCATAGAGCTATGGGCTCAGCAGGTCAGTCGCAGGGTGGTGGTTCTCGAGTATTGCCCGGGAAACGTATGGCTGGTCGGATGGGCGGAAACCAACATACTGTGCAGAACTTAAAAGTTCTCCAGGTTCAACCTGAGTTAGGGATCGTGGTTGTCAGCGGTATGCATTTTCTTGTACAAGCCCGGCTTTTTGATGAAGGACCATGACTGACAATCGTTTAGGGTGCGTCAGCGGACCAAAAGGATGTGTTGTCGAACTACAGGATGCGATCAAGAAGCCAATGCCCGCAGTATGACCGACAAGAATCTTGTATAATATCCGTAATACCTACCACTTTGTCATTATCGATCATGTAGGAAGAAGTTGGTATCATTCGTGGTAGCGGCTCATGGTCACTCTAATGTTAGAATCTAGACAGGTATGCAGACGGCGAGAGCGAGCGATTTCTATATAAGTATGTATATATTTAGTCAGTTGAGAAGAGCCCTAAAGTTCTGTACTAGCCAGAATGATTCAGACATCTTCTCATGCCGACAATCATTGAGAGCACTTTCGTACAAATAACTAGCAAATCGGAAATCTGATCTACGAAAATAGCTGCATTTCATCATAAAATAAATGATAGACAAAGTATAAAGTTTGATTGTTGTATCTGAATCGGGACACGAAGAAGTCTACGCTTTCATTCCCTAGCTGACCTAAAACCCAATCACACTAAGATACAGAATTCCAATTACTAGCAATATCGCCACCGTTTCAAATGTGCCTCTTATAGTTCCACATCATCCATTTCGCTGGGCTTGATTAATCCACCCACTCGAGCTGCCTTTTCCCGTTCGGCCTTTCGCGCCTCTTCGGCGGCGATCTCACGGTCTTCGGCAAACAACTCCGCATTGTCTCCCGCAGAAAACTCCTTCAGTTGAATCAAGAAGTCACGCAAGTTTAGCTTAAACTTGGGCAAGTCATTCTTCAATGCAAAGAGTCCATCAACAAAGTTCTTAACTTGGTTCCTGCGTGACCCAACTGTTAGTGGTGGTTATGGGCTGGACTCATGAAGACTTACGGCTGGAGATGCGAAAAGGCATTTGTTAACAGCTGGGCAACGTAGTCCCTAAGGAACTGTGAGTTGCTTGTTCCAGGCGGTGCCTGACCAGGAGTGTAGAGTGGCGCCTCGACCTTCCCTGAATCTACAAAGTAGAACATCCGGGATAGTAACAAGGCCTGCAGTTTGAAGCCTAGGTGCAAGTTAACCACAATTCGAGCTAAACATTAGACGAAAAAAACTGACCGGCTTTGTGGTCTGCGTCTGTCAAAACAAAGAAGATGTCCTGGAGAATTGGAATGAAAAATTGTTGGAAGAAAGCACCAGCGGTCTGTGCATCCGTATCGGAAATGTTGTTGATGAGTTCGATGCACATATTGAGACCAGCGGCTTCAACTTCGCGGTTATCATGCTTACTGGCCCACAGGCAAGCATCAATGACAAACTTAAACTGCCTATTATCAAGCTTCAACAGTGCTGGGAAGCAGCTAAGATTAATGGCCCTAAGAAGCTTAAAGAATTCCACGCGATGTTCTGGGTACTCAGAGAAATCTTTGTTTATCATCTCAAGAGTGCATTCGAAGACGTTTTCCATGATAATCGGGATCTTATCTTGCATCAATCCTTGGAGCTTACTGATGATGGTCGACATCACATTTAAAACCTCAGCGTCTCGTGCATCAGGAACATTCCGGTTATAATCAACGAGGACAGCGTCTAGGAGAGGTGGCACGATGTTATTGTTCACCATCTCTAGATCGTCAGCTTTCTGGACGAAAATGTCAATCAATTTAAGGATTTCCTTCTTGACGGTTCGAAGTCCGCGGATTCGAGGCATTTTAGGAGCAATGGGACCCTCTTTGACGATGCCCTCAGAGACCATCTGGCTAACTGCGCGGTACATCGAAAGCATGTCCATATAGATGCGACAAATTTGCGGGTAAAAGTAGCTGCCGACTGAGGTACAAGCCGATACGTTTGTTTTCATAACGTTTCCAATTATCTTCACCGTTTCAGTATTCTCAAGTATGCTAGGATCTTGCGCCGCTTGTCGTATGATTGCATCCCACTAGTACACATCGTCAGTATCGCATATGCATAAATAGTAGTAGAAGACTCAAGGGCAAACGAACAGCTTGATTGGGAAGGAGCATCAAATCATGTATCAACCTTTCTTGGATTGAAGTCTGGCCCTGAGCATTGATCATGTATCCGCACGCTTCGTAAAAGGTGTGGACTTGTTGGGGAGAAAGGTCGCATGTTATACGTTGCATATTCCGCACAATTTCATCGATAAAGGCCTCAGTCTCTCCTGGCTGAGGTGCGACAAAGTGCCGCCTACACTTCTGGGCGATCTTGATGAACGTATCGCAAGCCATGTCCTGGACACCTTTTAACTGTTAGTGATACTCGTCAAAAACGCAAGAGCTAATGAAAACCAACCCTCATGAGTCTCATGCATGAACTCAAATAGTTTGTTGACCACAGTCTTCAAGAACTTCCAGTGGGCCTTTAAAAACCGGGGATACTGTCCAACAATGTACATGATGTTGGAGGCGACCACAGCTTTATTGTCTTTTCCACGCTTCATTTCGGTCAATCCGAGGAGATCTTTGATGACAGTCACCAAAAACCGCTTTTCTGTCTCCTCGTTCATGGCGCCTGATATCGATCCAATTGCCCAACAAAGCGTATTGCAGTTGGCCCACGACCACTCTGAACCATCTACCTGCTTTGCAAGCTTTTCAGACATGATGTTTTCAGTATCAATGACGTCCAAATGTGTGAGATAGACAAGACATTCTCTTGTAGCCTTGTACAGCTGGATGGTATCGCTCTCCTTCACAAACTCGCGAACAATTTCGCCCTCATCGTTTTCGACAATCAGGACCTGATTCGCTTAGCAGATATTCACAATTTAAGACCATTCATTGTCTCACCTCTTCGGGTTTAACCATCCTCTCGATCATGACCTGACGGAGGTTGGAAAGTACATCAGTGTATAAATGCTTCCTCAGCGGAAAATTGGCATGCATGCTGGGATGCACTGCACCACCACCACCCGCAATGCCACCCGGAATCATCTGTCCCATACTGAGCAACGGATTCATATCTGTTATAGGAAGTGATTGCATTTCTTCGAATAATTCCTGAACTAATTTGTTCCAATACTCCAGACAGATTTTGAATATCTCGCGATCCTCAATTTGCGATATCCGAATCAGATAGAAATGTGCATGAGTAAGGAAATCCTTGTTTGGAAGTTTCTCGATAAGCTGTAGCAACGATGTCAATTGATGTCCAAGAGGATTGTGGGTTTACCATCACCTTAACGTGGGGCGTAAAGAAATTGCAAAGAAACAATGCTAAGTTCTGAATGAACTCTTGATCCCTGCTGTTGCTGGTGTGATATATAGATCTGAGATCGGTTGTGAGAGGTATTATGTTTGAAACACTCGTCATGACGGTTGTAAACATTTCAACAAGCTTATCGTCATACTGGTACTGTTTAACTTGAAGTCCTCCGATTTCAGTGAGACACTTCATCGTTACGTTCCTGAATTCCGGCTGTTCTAGAAATCGTGTGCGAAGAGTTTCAATGATTGCAGTCTCGAAGATATAGCCCAACGGGATCCAGTTAAGAAATCGTAACAGAGTCTCAAGCGTAGCCTTCGCTAGACTAGGCTGCTCAGCTTGAGAGAGCACTTCTGAACACAGCTGGAATATCGACGAAAACTCCTGGCACATTGTTGTTTTCAGGTTTTTGATTTTGGCTTGTGTCATTTGCTCAGCCGAGAAGTCGAACACCTCTTCCGAAAGCAGGCGAAGAATCGCCATGTTATTTTCACAAATAGAGAGGTTCGTTCGACAAGAGCTTATGATTTCGTTGATAAAATCTGGCCAGTCGTGTGGCCAATCTTGCTTGAGGATAGAAACAAGAACAAGGTTTAATTTGTTAATGAGAAGGCGCTGTTGATGTAGACTCTCGGGGGTAGCAGAAGCTTGGATGATGAACCCAACAACGAAATTCCGTATGCCTATGAAGTGTGAGATATCATGCTTCTGTTTGCGCTGGTCTATGTAGTACAGCCTACCTTGTCGCTGTTCTTTAGGGAGCACTTTCCATCGCGTTTGAATCACATTGTCTAGAACCTGCAAACCCAAAACTAAAGCACGGTTAGCATTGAGGAAATGTGAAAATATCTGGGGTCATTGTACATTTGGTCTGCGGATAGTTGGCGTTTTCCAGGATCTTATCGACGAGGATCCAAGAGTCAGGATTTTCTCGGAACTATAGATGTAAGCGTCCTCACAACTGCCAATGAGAGCTTCGGATAGCGTACCTGGTTCAAGATTTGCTGGGCTGTTTTTTGCTACACGCATAGAGTTATCAGCAGATGCTCTGGAAAAGAGCGGATATAGGCTGCGTTATACCTCCGCCCCGCGGCCTTCATAAAACTCTCGGACATGCCTGTCCAACTCATCAATAGACAACCCGGCCATGCGTACTGCTGTAAAGTTTCCGCTGAAATGTGTCGGACTAAGTAAGGTCAAAATATCACGAGGCTAGAGGCCAGCCGTCGGGTCTGTTGCGTTTGTTGATAAGACAACGCGGGGTATCGATGGCGGGGTATGGAAATGGAACTGAAGAGAAGCGTGCAAAAGTGACCGTCCTGTCGTTATTATTATTGTAGCGATGATGGTGTGGCGAGTTTATGTGAGTTAGAAGGCAACTTGAAGTGATGAGTTGAGGTGTCGTCGCGTAGTTGAAGGTATGACAGATGGGAGGCGTAAATGCTGGAGGGTTGAGAGATAGACGTGAGGAATGGAGCCGCATGATGAAGTTACCCGCTCGAGTACATAAGTCAACGAAGAGGTGCCTCTTTAACATTGAACTTGTAGGAAATCAGCTGATTGCTACAATGAATGGCGTATCTAGTAAGCTCAAGACGAAGAGTTTGAGCATTAAACATCATTTCATTTCACTTCTCATGTTAAAAAGTTAGAGTGCGCTTAATCATTGCCCAATGAATAGAGTACTGATACGCAAGTACCCGAAGTTTGGTAGTTTCTGTTTTCATCTCAAAAGACGGTACAGCATGTTTGTTTCGGGTCTCATCGCCTACGGAGATATCTACTCTTAATACTTCCTCATACCGAGTATTCCAGGGATATCTATTGACCCGGTGCGCAATTTCCCAAGAAAGACTTCTTGGGCGTGAATGACCGCAGGTTCCAGATGGGGCTTGTACTTCATTTTGGATTTTAAGGGGCAACTTTGGTGTGATTGGTCCGCAGCAACAAGATGGGACTTTGACTGGGGTTTTGGTAACTTTCTATCCTTGATTGGGACAGGCGTTACGCTTCACATCCTAGTTAGACACCAATCCCTCTCCTGACATGCTGCAGGCCACGGCTACTTGTGTAGACTCGGACTCAACATCTGGTCGTTCCTTTCCTTTCCCTGTCCTACTTTACTTGTTCATTCATTCATCCTTCCTTCCTCTCCCTCTCCCACCATCTCATCCATCTGTCAACTTTCCCCTGTGGGCTTCATCCGATTGTCTCGGCTGCGTCCAGGCCAGTAGAGATATATCAGTCACTCTTTGAAGTACCATTCTGCCAACCTCGAGATCCGTCTCCAGTCACTCTTTCATTGGCCTGCATCTTTCGATTTTGTTTTTAAATATTTTGCTTAAAGATACCCTCGTACGCTTGATAACCTCATTCGATTAATTTTTACAACTTCTCTCTGCATTGACAGCGTCAGCTATCGACACGGATTTGGAGCTCTTATATTGAAGCCCTTCCAACAGCAACGACATCCAGTGGACAATATCTAACTTTCGATCCGTTTCCTTTGTGGCCCCTCCTCAAATCTGTAGGTTTCATGATATTGGGCCTCCCGACCTCATCCCGGAACTCAAGTCGATGCCATCGAAGTTGTCTTGGCTAAGTATCTTCAGCTAGCTCGATCACATTCGATGTCTCGGCATGTACACGCTGTTCGGTGGCATCACCATCGTCTGGCGCGTCGAGGTGCGGTTGGGACTCCTGTAGCTGTGGAAGACTGGAACCCTAGCCGTGTTCGACCACGTGATGCGCCTACGGATTCATGTAAACCAGGAGATACTTCAGCAGCCTGTGAATTGCCGGCAGGGGCCTCTAGCAAATTGCCCATGATTTTGGGCGCGCTGTAAGTCACGTTCAATTGAACTTCACGCGTGTGTACATTGCTAATGGGTAGTAACTAGCTTTCCCATATTGGCGGCGGCTGTTGTTCTATTCTGTTTGCACCGCCGACACATGCGTAGGCTCAGGCTGGAAGATGCCACGGACAAAACCAAGAGCATGGATTTTGGCATGGACATCGGACCCGCACATACGTCAAGAATGGCCGCGCTTAGCGCAGAGAAGGCTGACAGTCGTAGTCGCCGACAGATGTCTATGGATATGGATATTGTTGCATCGCCATACCTTTTGCCAACTGCCGTCAATGGTTCCCATGATAGCTTGGCCCGTACAGTTCACAGTGTTGACGATCGTTACGGCCGTCCTGTCGGACCCTTGTCACCATCCACACATTTGCCTCGAAGACGAGATTCATCTATTTATACACGCTCCATCCTACCTGATGACAGTCCGGATGGTTCGCGTTCTAATATGGAAGCTGGCTTACTTGATGGAGCTCAACGAATGCCAACATCTACTCCACCTCCACCTCGATCTGCATCTCTTGCGCAATCATCAGCACCCATTCCTCAGATCAACCTGCCAATGCCTCCCCGTGCGAAATCACCTACCTTAAATGAGGTGTCAGCTCATACGCGAGAAGCGTTCGAAAGACATTCTCAAGAACCGGCTCCCCCATCATTGAACGGTGGAAATGGCATGCCGACTACTTTGCAAGCGAGGGATCCCACGCCTCCGCCGCGCAGCGAATCGCCTTTTGCCGATCCAGTCATCAACCTACCACCGTCCGACCACTCCGATGCTTATCTCAGTCACAGGATTTCTAGTGAATATGGAGAAGGGATTCAATTTAGATTTTCTAACGCTTCTGTTGATGAGGACAAAGCACACAAACCTTTGAAGCAACAGCAGTTAGATAATCGGAAGAGTTTAGCACCAGTTGCCTTAGACACTCGTAGACTCTCGATGGGCTTTCGTCCTTTACCTCCGGACGGAAATCCAGATGATACTGCTGAGGAAAGGGCAATGCGCATCAGGTCCTTTTATAAGGAATATTTCTCTTCCGATGAAGCCCCCCCACCTATCCCGCAACCACCCGCGCAATATCACGATGGGTATTCCCACGAATATTCCGTGGGCTTCGATGACCATACTGTCTTCGATTCCGAAACTGGCCGCTTCATTGTACCCGGTGCCGACTTGAAACCATTCGCTGAACCTCCGACCCGTCGTGCTATGACGCCTCCTCCGAGGATGCCCCCTCGTTTCATGGGACCTGGTCCGGGCCCGCGCTCCCATGCTGGGTCAAATGCCGGAGGTCGTTTCTTGCCTCCGGATGCTCGCAGCTATTCTTCGGCCAGTGGACGAATGCCTGGCCGCACACAACCGAGACGACCCATGGAGCCACCCAAGCCCCTTAATCTCCTACCTACACCCGCAATGATCAGCGAGGACGCGTTTACTTCACCACATATGTTTGCGCCTCCGGTCCGGATCAACCGTGACGAGTCAGACTCCTCCAGCCTCCGTGGGGGTGTACGCCCGTACTCACCTTCAGTTTCTCCTCACGTACCACTTGCCTCAGCCTTTGACGATTTGGCTGTGATGCCTAGCCCTCATATGCTACGGAAATCCTCGACTTTCACTGCCCTGGATTTTGCTCCTCCACGAAAATTCAAGAATGACGGTGGTGAAATGAGCGATGCCGGCAGTATTCGTAGCAACCGGAGTGGAACATCGGCACTTCAGGTGCAAAATATACGCAATGGCGCGTACCGAGTGTCACGTATCCCTACCGACGTGGTCCCCTTGAAAGATGATATGACTGCTGGGTTGAAACCTACATGGGATCTCGGTTATGGGAAGAGCAGTTAGAAAATAAACCTTGCTTATGTGTTTCCTTTGTAGGAGTAGAGGTTCAACGCTGATTGTACACCATTTCCTCCTGTCAATATCCTTATTTTGGGAATTACGATGCGTTAGTTAGAGATTCAAAGGTTTCCTTAATATCGGTCGGCGTACTATTGTGAAGCGGTGCATCTTCAACATATTGCTCTGGTTTTTTTATTGTCGCTTTCTCCGTTGTACTTAAATCTCGTTGTATTTGTCTTTACCTTGGAGCGTATCGGGTGGTGTTTGTCAATGTGTGGATTCTATATTGTTGAATGTAAGTAAATACTGAATGCACCAAGTATTCCTCCTGTACACCTTTCTCAATTGCACTGTTATATAAGGAAGAACTATATCAAAATGCACGAACGAAAGTGTCAATAACGCAGTCAAGCAAATGAGAAGATTCTATCCCTTGGATCGTAACTTTCGATTACCGGACCGTTTGGGCCATGGCAACAGGCCCCCCACCCTAAAACCATGGTGATGCAACTAAAATATAGAATGATGACCTGAGACTTTGTAAAGCTATTTAATTGTATTATAGGTGTATTCTGGCAAGTTCTAGGGAAGCTGCCACACTGGGGGAGTAATAAATAGAGCTGCTCTTGTAGGGGTGTAGTCCTCAGATTTGTGCTTCAAAAATCCAAAAATGTCAACCAGAATACTGCAACAGCGAGACCCCAACACCTCCTACCAACTTGTACCTCTTGAAGAGGAAGGAGAAGTAACTGCTGGTCAACTTCCCTTATCAACAATATCTAAGGACCATGCAAAATCAAAAAAACAACAAATCACGAAAAATCACTCGCCCACCCCTGCTGATGCCCAAATCCAGTTCCCCACACCTCAGATCTTTCAGGACCCTCCCACCTTCCACCATATCATTCCAAGATATCACCCACACACTGCTTACAATACCCTGCCATCCAAAATCTGTTATCAGCATACAGCAGAACCCTTTGAAATTTTATGCCTATTTTTGACACAATCACTATTTGAGGATATGGTAGCCAATACCAGTGCATATGCTGCTACTGAAGCCAGGGAATGACAGCTGGAGAGTGGTAGACAGTGGAAGGAGGTCTCTGCATCAGAACTAGGGGTTTGGTTAGGGATTGTGTTGTACATGGGGGTGTATAGTTCCCCTGCATTAAGAAGGACTGCTGATGGCATGATGGACTGAATCTTACCCACCCTATTTGTGAGTATATGGACCAAACACGATTTGAGGAGATTAAAAGGCACTTCCATGTAGCCACCCTAGATCTCCCAAAGATACCACCAACAGGAAGGTGACTATGGAAGAGTAAAGTTGATGTTATTTTGCAGCAACTTCAAAAATGTTCACAGCAATATTGCAAGCCTTCAACACATATTTCTTAAAATGAATGTATGATGAGAGCTGCCAGGTAGTCCCATGACACATACAAGATGCCAAGCAAGCTCATCAAACAAGGATCTAAGTTTCACTGCATTGTTGATTACAGTTACATTTGGGATTTACATCCAATGTCAAACCAAGCTGGTCCTGATCTTGTTCAATCTACCAATACCTTGACTGTGACAAGGGAAGTTGTAAATATCAGCGAAAAACATTTCCGTCTGGGCGGAATGGCTGCGTCAGAGTGGACCCACTCCATCAGAGCTGTCAGAGACACCCTGGTGGCGGATTAATCCGCGCCTGGTGTCAATCCCACGTGGCGTGTTGCATATCGCCCTCCGCTCGCCATTTTGCTGTTTCTTCTCAGTCTGTCGGTCTCCTATTCTAAACAAACACTCTCGCGTTGTGGCCAACTGTGACCATACAACGGAATGGGTTCATTGGGTACACACTTGCATCAGGATAGCAATGCAATGGGTAATGCTGCAAAAATCTCTCCTTGCGTTCCTTCAACATTACGTTCGAGGGGTGTGGGAAGAAGATGAGAAGATTTGATACTACCCCGCCATGATGATTCATGAAATCTCGGAAAGAGCAAGTGAGACCAAAAGTTGGGAAAGATAGAGTGTGTATTATCGTTGTATGACAAGATAGAATGAAAATGAGAGGCTGTCTATGTACACCAGGGTTTCCCGAATATATACTCCACGTCGCTCATTCCACCACGGTTACCCCTGAGTCACCGTAAACTCAATGTCGCTGCCTAATGATATACTTAGAGGCTGTGATCGAGCTAGTTTGGTCGATGCAGTTGGAGGCTGGGATCGAGTGAACAGAGAGATGCATTTGGAGGCCATGATCGATCGAGGTTGGAGATGCTCTGGGAGGCCGTGATCAATCCAGTATGGAGATGCACTTGGAGGGCAAGATGGAGTGAACACAGAGATGCACTTGGAGGCCGTGATTGAGTGAGTTTGGACATGCACTTGGAGGCCAAGATCGAGTGAACTCAGAGATGCACTCTGAGGCTGTGACCGAGCGAGTTTGTAGATGCACTTGCAGGCTATGATCGAGAAATATTGGGGGAGTACTTGGAGGTGGTCGATTTGTAGGGAGGTGCGATGGCAGCTGAGACTATATTCATTGCTTAACTGGTAATTTTGGGAATGTCATCAGCAAAAATCATTTCCGTCCGGGCGGAATGGCTCCGTCAGAGCCGTCAGAGACACCCCGGTGGCGGATTACTCAGCGCCCGGCGTCAATACCACCCATCGCATTGCAAATCGCCCTCTGATCGCCGTTTCGCCATTATTTCTCGCTCTGTTGGTCTCCTATTTTAAACAAACACTCTGGCATTGTTGCCAACAGTGACCATACGTCGGAATGGATTCTTTGGGTAAACGCTTGCATCGGGATTGCAATGCAATGGGTGACACTGCGAAGATCTCACCTCGCGTTCCTTCTACATTAAGCTCGAGGAGCTTAGGAAGAGGGTGAGAAGATATGATACTACCCGGCCGTGAGGATCCAAGGAAAGAGCGAGTGAGACCAAAAGTTCGGAAAGATAGAGTGTGTATTTTCGTTCTATGACAAGATGAGATGAAAATGAGATGCTGTCTATGTACCCCGGGGTCTCCCGAATATATACTCCGCGTTGCTCATTCCACCTCCGTTACCCCGGTATCCCGGTACACCCAACGTCGCTCCTTAACGATATAGTTGGAGGCCGTGATCGATCTAGTTTGGAGATGCACTTGGAGGCCGAGATGGAGTGAACTCAGAGATGCAGTGGGAGGTAGTGATTGAGCGAGTTTGGAGATGCACTTGGAGACCGAGATTGAGTGAACTCCCAGATGCACTTGGAGGCCATGATCGAGCGAGTTTGGACATGCACTTGGAGGGCGGGATCGAGTGTACTCAGAGATGCACTCTGAGGCTGTGACCGAGCGAGTTTGGAGATGTACTTGCAGGCTATGATCGAGCGAGATTGGAGGAGTACTTGTAGGCGGTTGATTTGGAGGGAGGCGCGACGGCAGCTGAGACTCTATTCATTAGTTAACTTGTAATGGGATCAGAAACTGGCTGGGAGCGGGAGACTGTCAATCTTGGGAAGATGCGGTACTTGGTGTATGCTGTACTCGGTGTTCACTCATGATTATGGCATGGAGAGATAGTGAGGGATGACTTAACTTCGTGTTCTTAGGTGATGGTAGAGTTGAGCACAAGAAAGAGAGAGATCAGAGGAGATGGGGGAAATCATCATGACAAACTGGGACTGGGAGAATTTCGTGTGCAGGTCAATTGACCATCCCCGATATGGCAGGTACGAATCCTGATCCGGCGGGTAACAACACCGATATGAGGTCTTCTAAACCCAATCAGGCAAGTCAATCCCCTGATTTCTCATAGCCGCTCGTATCCTCAATATCATTCTCATATCCATCTCCCATTCCTCTCTTCCTCGTCCACAACTCTACCATCACCGCAAGAACACAAAGTTAAATCATCCCTTTCTATCTCTCCATGCCATGATCATGAGTTAACACTGAGTGCAGCATACACCGAGTGTAGCATACACCGAGTACAGCATACACTGAGTACAGCATACACCGAGTAAAGCATACACCTGAGATTGTCTGTCGTCCCTTCATTCTCTTGATTTCGAGTTGACCCCTGAATGTAGCTTTATCTTCCGGTGTACCTCCCTACCAATCGACCGCCACCAGCCAGTTCTCCATAAGAGCTTCAAAGGTAAAGTCACCTCGTCACATTCCCACGGTTTCGAGTTATGTAACCAATGAATAGAGTCTCAGCACCTGGTGCGCATCCCATCGAGCACCTCCAGATCGACCACATCCAAGTACTCCTCCAATCTCGCTGGATCATAGCCTGCTACAAGTGCATCTCCAAACTCGCACGATCACGGCCTTGGAGTGTGTATCTGAGTTTACTCGACCTCGGCCTCCAAGTGCATCTCCAAACTTGCTCAATCATGCCCTCCAAGTGCATCTCTAAGTTCACTCAATCTCGATCTCCAATTGCATCTCCAAACTCACTCGATCACGGCCTCCAAGTGCATCTGTGAGTTCACTCAATCTCGGTCTCCAAGTGCATCTCCAAACTCGCTCGATCACGGCCTCCCAGTGCATCTTTGAGTTCACTCCATCTCGGCCTCCAAGTGCATCTCCAAACTCGCTCAATCACGGCCTCGGAGTGTATCTCTGAGTTCACTCGATCGTCATCGTCAGGCGCACCTTGAATTGCTGACAATCACCGCGTGCTGCCAGTCCAGATATACCCTGTGTAGATTGGTAGCTATATAGATACATAGATGAGAATACAAACTGAACGCATAAGTTTTGAAAATCGTTGAACTCTAAGTAGTAGCTATGATTTAACATCGCCAGGCGTTGTGTAAACGGCTTCAGCATACCTGCAGCCCCTGCGAAGAGTGTAACACATGTGTCCTTCTGATGGTGGGTAAACGTCACGACAAAGTAAAGGAGGTACGTATGTAATGCGACCCGTCGCCTGGGCGACGGGTACCGTGTAATTCTCCGTCAGAGGGTACGAGGTTCCGTCAGAGCCGTCAGAGCCGTCCAGAACACCCGGGTGTTTCTGCCGGAAATGAGAGTTGTTGCTGATGGTAGAGATTTGAGTACAACCTCTGCCTAGAGATGAGAAACTGGCTGGGAGCGGGAGACTGTCGATCTTGGGATGATGCTGTACTTCGTGCATGCTGTACTCAGTGTTAACTCATGATTATGGCATGGAGAGATAGATAGGGATGACTTAACTTTGTGTTCTTAGGTGATGGTAGAGTTGAGCACAAGAAAGAGAGAGGTCAGTGGAGATGGGGGAAATTATCATGAGAAATTGGGACTTGGAGAATTTCGTGTGCAGGTCAATTGACGATCCCTGATACGGCAGGTACAAGTCCCGATCCGGCAGGTAATAACACCGATACGAGGTTCTCTAAACCCAATCAGACAAGTCGTATTCCTGATTTCTCATAACCGCTCATTGCCCCCATATCGTTCCCATCTTCATCCCCCATCTCTCTCTTTCTCGTCCACAACTCTACCATCATCGCAAGAACACAAAGGTAAGTCATCCCTCTCCATCTCTCCATGCCATCATCATGAGTAAACACTGAGTACAGCATACACCGAGTACAGCATACACCGAGTACAGCATACACCGAGTACAGCATACACCGAGTCCAGCATACACCTATGATTGTCTTTCGTCCCTTCATTCTCATGATTTCGAGTCGACCCCTGGTCATATGTTCAGCTTCTGGCGTACCTCCCTATCGATTGATCGCCACCAGCCAGTTCTCCATAAGAGCTTCAAAATTGAAGTGACCTCGTCACATTCCCACAGTTTCGAGTTAACTAACCGATGGATATAGTTTCAGCACATGGCGTTCCTCCCATCGACAGCCTCCAGATTGACCACCTCCAAGTTCTCCTCCAATCTTGCTCGATCATAGCCTGCAACAAGTGCATCTCCAAATTCGCTCAATCACGGCCTCGGAGTGTACCTCTGAGTTCACTGAATCTCCGTCCCAAATTGCATCTCCAAACTCGCTCAATCACAGCCTCAAAGTTCATCTCTGAGTTCACTCGACCTCGGCCTCAAAGTGTATCTCCAACCTTGCTTGATTGCGGCCTCCCAGTTAGTGTTAGCAACGGTTCCGGACCGTCACTTCGGGTCCGGGTCCGGGTCCAAACCGAACCGTTGCAAAATTGGCGGTCCGGGTCGTCAATAAACCCGAACTGCCCAGTCGGGTATGGTTCCATGGTAAACTCCCAACCCGTCAGAATTGGGCGGGTTTTCAGCGGGTCGCCCAGCGGGTCCATCTATAGATTCATATAAGGCTCTTAAATTTGCAAGTTGTCATTGAT
>Ga0307515_10005281_pt1 | contig 26259 bp, 22 predicted proteins | sample 17_EM_MG_FD_194513 | JGI IMG/M metagenome (GOLD analysis project Ga0307515, IMG submission 194513) | Populus trichocarpa ectomycorrhiza microbial communities from riparian zone in the Pacific Northwest, United States - 17_EM | ecosystem: Host-associated > Plants > Roots > Unclassified | place... | reverse complement strand
GGGCGGCCCCCGTGGATGCATCTCCAAGTTCTTTGGTGAGGCTGGCTGTAGTTTCTTCCTCTAGGAGGTCATGCATGGCTTCTTCGGGTGTAGGTAAGGGCCTTCTATGCTTTAGGACCATTGATATCATCGCATACTGGGATGGCAGTGATGTGAATATTTGCGTGCGGAAGTCTCCATCGGTGACTGCATCGTCGGTATGGTCCAGTTGTATGCGGTAGTTACTGAGCTTGGTGAAGTATGTTTTAAGTGGTTCGCCCTCCTTAGGTCGGCAAGCACGGAACTGGCGAAGGATGTCCTGTCTGCCGATATCAGATCCGGCGGTGTCCAGACTCGTTCCTAGTGTGTTCCACATTTCGTGAGGATTTCGTATACCTTTGACGATGCGCCGTACTTCGGGGGAACAGGAAAGTCTAATCATAGATGCAGCCTCGGCTTCCTTAGCCTTCCAATCATCATAGTTGTCATCGTGGTCGAAGTCAAGTGGCTGCGGGTCAGGATCCTCTCCGGTGACGATTGCGTATGCTTTCATGGCTGACAGGATGAGAATCATGTCGTCTTTCCATTCGTCGTAGTTGTCGTGAGTGAGCTTAGGGATGTTACCCCACCTGGTCTTGTTGAAGGCGAGTTCGGAGGAAGTCATCGTGAGATCGTGGAGATGGTGTTGAGGTTTCTAGCGTTGTTTATGCGGTTGTTGCTACGGTGACAAGGTTTAGGGTTCTTGAGGCTCTTTTTGGAGATCGTGAAGGAGATCGTATGAAAGATCGTGAGATTTTTAGATAGTAGCGATAACCGGGCTCATAACCTGTTGAAATACTGATTGCTAGAAGCTTGTATTTCCTAAAGTACAGGTACGTTCATGAACTTATATACGCGGTATTTGGAGTATGTCTTGTATGTCTCATACGCATGCATGCGCACTCAGCTGGCATCTCAAGCTGAGTCTGGCATCTCCAGCTGAGTCTGGAATGACCATCATCTTAGAGAGATTATGCATCATACAACTGAAGCCATACGCCAGGGAGATAAACCATATATGCAACATATGATGTTGCGTGTGTACCTGCATTGTGAGCCTCACAGCTCAGGTCCATTTGTTATGCAGTTAGTGTATGAAGATATGCCTTAGGAGTGCGGCTCGTATCAGTGTAGAGCGGCTTATATCAGTGCAAACGGATATGCAAACGGATATAGGGATATAGATATGGAGACGAATATGCAAACGGATATAGATATGGAGACGAATATGGATATGGGAGTCAAGTCTGTATATATACGGGCCTTCAGGCCTCGAGAGATAAGTCAATCAACAAGTCTAAGAAGCATCCAAAGTAACATATGATGCTCCTCGGACAAGGAGGCAAAGTTGGTTTTGTTACAAAATGCAGCGATAACCTAACTCGCAATGTATCTCCATAATGTCTCGAGCTCACTCTACTCCTAAAAATTCAGAAATACATTAAGCAGTACGCATTGCTTCACACATTGATGCGCAAAACAAACATTAATTAACTTCATGATCCACAATCCCGTAAAGAAAATAATCTCGAATCTTTTAACATGAGATCAATCTGCTATCACCTACATTCGTCCTAAAAATCGATATAACTTCGCTGTCGGCTTCTGGTGTTATATATCTGTTTGTTCCATGTCGTCAATGTATCCGTTGTGCTAGGTTGCATTATGGTTTGTTCAAATTCGGGATCTGGCGTTATATATCCGCTTCGTTGCTCTTCCCCATCGACCTCATTTTTCATACCGAATTGTAGTTGTAGAAGTCGTTGCAGTTCGGTTAACGGTGCTACGTATCGGCTTATTGACTTCTTCGTTGACTTCATCCGTCGCACCGTATTCTACCAGAGTTGCAGCGATCTCGTGACCTTCATCCCATCGACTTTGCGCAACCTTTGCGAGTTGTAACGGACAACCAAGTGGGCTCGGATAGTTGACGTTCGCTCCGGCCGCGAGTAGCCTTTTGATAACTTCTAGATTCCTACCGAGCACCGCTGCACAGAGAGCGCTGCCATGTGGGGTTACTTTGTTGACTTCCACACCACGACCCAGCAGATAAACGGCGACTGCGGTGTAACCCAAAGCAGCTGCTTCGTCGAGGTATTCCGTTCCCCGTTGTTCGATGTATGTGCAGCGCTGCAAGAGAAACAAAACAATCTCCTCGTCCCATTTTAGGTCGAAAGCCATGTCGATCAGTTTACCATCCTCAGCATTGATGTTTACCCCACGCTTCAAGAGAACTTCAACCAGATCCCTGCGGCCGGCCTTTGCTGTGACTTCAACTGATTCGATATATTGGGGTTTAACATTCGCACCGTGGGTCAGGAGTAGCGAAATCATGTCCTGCCTTCCTTGCTTCACTCCCCCCTTAAGAGCTGCTCCTTTCCGGCCGTTAATATCTGCGCCTTTTGATAGTAACAACTTAACGACTTCGGAATGGCCTAAAGCCGCCGCCAATGTGAGAATCTCAGGGCGGCTTTTTAGGTCTTCGGGACTCTTATCGTTTAGGATTCGCTCTGCAAAAATTCCAAAGTATATAGCAAGAAACACAGGATCGGCATCGACATTTCTTTTCTTCATGTACTTGTCCCATGTCGGAGATCCAGTGTGTACCCGCGTCTGAGAGTAGTTCTCTAGCCGGCTGTCGTGGTGAAATTTGAATGCAAACTTGAGCTTTCCCAATTGTGCCAATCGATTGAAGGTTTCCCAAACAACAAGGTCTCTTTCTTGACATAGGTGAATCCACGACTGCGCCGCAAAGTCCAAGAAGCCCGTTGCTGAAGCGAGTCTTACATTAGCGCATACCTTCAACTCGAATGAGGAAGTGTTTGCAGTAGCAGCGTTCGTTCTCAATTTTCCGGTTTGAAACTCCTCAAATGCCACATAGGTCAGGCAGGTGATGGCTAAATGGCGCCTCGCTTCATCAGCAGTATGTAGCATCAATCCCGGTGGGTCGGACTGGAAAAGACTGACTGCAGATATCGATGCTTCCAGGATAAATTCCTTTGCCGATTGGTGAACGAGTTGCACTTCAGTTATCGTATTCGCATCCATTTCGTGGGAGTGAGCTAGGTCCTGCGATTCTTTCCCCTCCGCAGAGTCATGACATGTGACAGAAAGAAGACGCTTTCTAGTGTTTGGTGTCGATCTCGTTTTGAGGATTGGATCACATAGTTTGATATCCTTCTGGAAATTCTCGAGGACATAAGGCGGGAGCGAGGATAGTGATGTATAAGAATCCTCAACGGTGCAAGCAATTGCCAATTCTGTCACGCTCATCTGGCGGGGTGCATGAACAACATTCATAAAGATCATCCTTGCAATACTGACAGACGTTAGTGGGATTCTACGCAACAAATGAGTATATAATCCCTTGATACCAGGTAGTATCTTCTCAAGCGTTTCCAGAACATCTCTGGTAGGAGTATCCTTCAAATCCTGTGCTACTAGAGACGCCCAGAGAAACATCGTACCAGCTCCTCGCTCTAGCTTCGTACTGACCTCCTTGCGAAAGTCGCCCTCGTAACCCAATTCTTCGACTTCGTTTGCCACAAAGGATTTTATATCGCTTCTAGTATTGTGCTCTTCGGTTTCGAGGTCTATCTTAAATGTAGCGGTGACCTTGGTATTTTGTCGACTTGTTGAAAAAACCTTCAAGAAGGTTTTGGATTTCTTCGCTGTCTTCTCGTACCACTCTTTCAACTTGTCCAGAAGTACCGTCCGTGATTTCTCTTCGCATTCATCCAGGGCATCCAGGATGATATATCTTCCACGGACAACTGGGTCGGTTACGATGGCAGTGAATATCTTCCATAGCCTGTCGATTGAATCCACCATTTGTTCCTTCTGAGAAATGAAAAATTTTGTGGCGTGATCAATCAATTGGGGCGCGGAAAATATCAGTTGGTGGATGAGACTGCTCAAACACGACATTGCCGTTTTCTGCTTGTCTTCCTTGTCGTCAAAGAAGAAATATGCAACTTGCAGGTCTCCATCCTGTTTAGCCATTCCCTCTAAGTGGCCCAGAAGATGTGCAGCAAGAACGGTTTTACCTACATAACTCTTGTTAGGTCACATTCGATAATCTATAACAATACATTTACGGCAAATACATACCACAACCTGGACTCCCGGATATCCACAAATGCGATGAGCTGGCATCAGAGTCTTCCGACGTCCAAGCTTTATATTCGGAATGCTTGAAAATCCAGTCCAGAGTACCCTCGGTACGTCCGGGGATATTTTCACGGGATGTAGTATAGTCCGTCCCGGAGAAGCATTGTAAACATTTCTTTTCATCTTAGGTATATTTTTCTCTGTTAATACATGTTAGATACATTCGGTAGCGTTGATAAAACCAGTCGACCCTACATCGTTTTGATCTCATCATCAGTTGGGACTAGTCGCAAAGTATGTTAGCCTAAGGTCTTTCGTCTGTGCGGGAATCATCGAGTCTCACCTCCGCCACATTTTTCCAGTCGTTTCTTGATAAGTACTGGTGCCTTTTTCACACATTCCTGTAGCCTAGTCTCCACCATCTGGTAATGATTGTCATCTTCATCGGTGAACTTCACGATAGCCGAATGGTCTGCGTCGATTGGTATTTGGTCGTGGAGTTTTTCCCTCGGTGATGCCCACGTTGCTGACCCTTTGTCAACCATATGCACCTGTGCACCACATCTCACCCATTTCCCATCGACTTCCTATAGTACAAACTATTAGCTCCAATAGAAAATTATATTTGTTCAGACAAACCTCTATAGTTGAAGTTAGCTTCGTTTCATAAAACGATGTAATTGGGCAGTCGTCAAGCTCATCCCTCAAAAAGTTCCTGTATGCGAGATCTAAATACTGCGAATTTGGTTTCAGGTTCTCCACTAACTGTGAGTTTGGCTTGCCTTTGACTAGGCTCACAATCTTTTCAATATTGAGGCCTTTATGGGGGACTCCGAAGAAGAATAGACCTGCTGAGGAATTCCGGATGGCCAGATCGTTTTCTGAACCGTGGGCAGCTTCGACAAGTGCAGCCTTGATAATTAGACCGCCCAAGCTGTGTCCGATGAATATTATCGGACGGAATTTCTCCTATGATGCTATAAGTTAGGTCTTGAACCTGTGGTGAAATAGTAGTTGTAACCTACCTTTTTATCTCCAGACCTGGCTATATGCACGTGCTCCAGAAGACGTCTCGCGAAGTCGATGACAGAACTCATTGATGAGCTTTTCTGCAGGGTAGAGTCATATCCAAAGGTGAAGATTCTGGCACTAGGCACAGCATGAGGCAGGAAATCTCTCAGCCACATATCACCGTGTACTGGCGACCTCCACGATCCGTATGCATGTCCGCCAAGACCAGTAACAGCGATAATGCTACCGAACGTTAGTAACATAGTAATTCTCTTTAACCCAGGTTATACTTACTCAACTGTGGGATCTTTTCCACAGTACAGCGGCGTCATACCGAACAAATCGCAATCCACGGACAAATAGCCATCAATATCGTTCAGAAGTAAGTTAGCCTTATGGCCTGGCTTACATTCCAATAAATCCGGAGGTTCTCCACTTTCGAAAGTGACGGTGGCGATTTGCTTCTTTGATACAGCGACCAAAGAACATTTTAGCCATCGTTGTTGTTCAGGTACCTCCATTAAATCTTTCAGGCTGGACTGTAACTGATGTTGCGAGACCTCTAGAGGGATTGAAGTAATCCGGAATGTCCGTCCTGGGCCTTTTTTTAGAGCGGGCGGAGGAGTGGGAGTTGGAGGTGGTGGTGGTGGAGGCGGCAGAGAAGTAGGAGGAGGAGGGGTTGGAGATGGTGGAGGAGCAGTAGGGAGTCTTGGTGGTGGAGATGCCGGCGGAGGGGTAGGGATTCGGGGCGGCGGAGATGGCGGAGGAGTAGGAAGTCGGGGCGGTGTAGGAGGTTTGGGCGGTTTATGAGACTTAACAGGTTGAAGAGGTTGCGTAGTATCAATATCGGCGCCGTCGGGAAACCCAGCGGGAACGACCTTAGGATGTTTAGAGAGATCCTTCTGGTAATTCCAGGCCACAACCAGTACAATAGTAACAACTAACAGTTCTGCAGCCTGGCGGGCACTGGGAAACGTGATCATGTTTTGGTTGACCCGAAATCTGACCGAATACCAACTTGCAAGCTTGAATTGGAAGAAACCTCTTCTTAACTGGCTAAGGGTTAACCGGTTCGTCCAGAAGTAACACCAAGATGTAAAATATATCCTGCAACAAGATAAGATAAATAATAATTATGCGAATGCGACCGCAATAGGGATGGTTTGGAACTAATAGAGAATAGGCTCGTCGTCAACGTTAATTTTACCAGGTAGTTTCACGAAAGTAGCTTGAGCAGTATACTATTATTCCCGTCGAAGACGAACGATCGAACTTATATGAACTTTTCCCAGAGTCAACTGTGAACAACTGCGCGACTTCGTAGAAGCACATTTTGATGAGGGACAAGTATACTTGCATTCAACTGGTAATGTATCAGAGTGCAGTCTCAGTGCTGTGTGCTCTAGGGCATGGTGGTGACAACCCGTTCATCCGAAGTGTGAGTGCCCACAACGACTGTATATTCTCCAACCCCGAAACAATCGCGTACTATTCCTACGTTTTGCGACATCTGCGCCCAACATTGGGTGAATGATCATACTGGTGGATAGCACATAAACTTGTATTATATGATCTGCAGCGATTGATAATCAGACGCTGGCCAAACACGCCTTAGAAAATGACAAAATGACAGATCAAGTCAGAATCCACGATTCACAGAAGATCCTAGCCATGTGGTGCCCCAACACATCATTTACATCGACGCTGGAAACGTACTGGTGTGCTCAGTCGCATATAACTATAGCTAATACTTGTCGTCGCAAAGCTAGGAAGCTGTTGAGGGTCACCGTCCAGGATCACTCGCCAACACTATTGTGCTCCTTGCCACACTCCCAATGTTTCACCTAATTTACAACCAAATTACTAGATATAATCGTGCATATGTTACAGGTGTCAGCGACGCGCATGGACCAGTGACGTTTGACCACTCAATTATCGTGACTGAATATGCATCTTGAATATGCATGTTGCATGTGTAATGGTGAAGTTATTGCAGGTGAAACATTTTTGACCTTTCTGTGTGCCGCTGGTTTCAACCACCACAATGTCTCGCTGGCTGATTGGGATTGATTGCATCTAATTCCGTTCTTGAGTCCTGATTATGAATATTTTACGCAGATCAAGGTTCGGAGACAGGCGGACAGTAATTCATCGAAATCAAGAGCTCCAGAGGCTGTGTGAACCTCTAGGAGGAGCTTCCTACGCAGAAGCGCTGATTACTCTCAAGGTGATATGGATCATAACTATTCTTTGTAACCATTAGCTTGGAGGCTGAATGAGGAACTGTATACCTCGTAGAAAGCCTCATATCAGTGCTACGTAGCTGAATGGTTTACGATAAGTGTATGCGGTGTGACGAGATGGACACACTTGTGAGACTTGTGAGCAGCGGAAGTAAATCGAGTCTCGGGGATTCCGCTGTTGCGTATGCCCTGTCGTTTCTGATAACAGCTCACCGCAGAGCTGCGATAAGGCACATCCGGAATGAGGGAACACAACATGGCCATATGTGCGTAGTAAGTCACAACTCTCGGTGTAAGGGGTCTAACGATAGGCTTGCATCGTTAGATAGCCTCGACCAGGGTTATTTTCTCCCATGTTGGAAAGTTAAGGTACACATACTACTGTGTTGTTGGTTGTGGTGAAAGGTAATAAACCTCCGAAGGTACCTACTATGTCGCTGCGCTGTAACAATTATTATAAAATTTCAGCCGCATAAACCTTAAAACCGAGTTACGCGCCAATAAAACTTTTGTACATATGAATTTCTACAAGCACATATGAACGCATGTGTGAATTGCACTCGTATCTTTTCCTCCCTCGTGGCCCAGCATTCCGTCACATACCAATCGCAACAACGATAACGTGGTACGATTGGGTACCATTCAAATCTGTACAATAGGCACCAGAGAAACGTTCATACCTATGATGTGATCAATCTAGGGCATGATTTAGTGTCACAAATTAGTCGGTGATTTAAACTTTTCCACAATAGAATGCCAGGGATCGTATAATGAGCTGGTGTATCACCCTTATTTGTTAAGATGAGCAAATTTCCGCCATCAAATCTGAAGTTGTATATTCCACATTCATCGATACCAATAAATCGGATACAAGAGATAATATATACGAGAAGATGGAAGTATCCGTAGCGCTGTAGGTGGTATGGAATTGTAAATCCGACGGGGCAATTTTATTCGCCCTGGAGATGTGAAGCTACATGGCAGCCAACGTAGGAATACACCATCACAACACGATGTACGATCAATTGTATAGACATGGTTCTGCGCCAAGGCTGTCTTCACGAAACACTCCCATTGGTTGATTTTGCAGTACGTACCAACCGCCTTGAATCCAAACTTTCAAACTGGATTAAGTCTATGAGTTGTATCAATGAGCCCCTAATCATCTTCTTCTTTGAAAGTCCGGAAGTCATTAGGGGCTTTTATTGATCTAGACCTTAGGGTGGATCTCCCGTTGTTACACACGTGACTCGAGGCCTGGTAAGCGCCAGTCGATATAGTTGCCGATATGGCACTTAGATCTGTACTGAAAACATTACTTATTATTGTACAAATATGATCACTCTAGCCTATGTTTGCAACTGTATCCTATCCATTCACATACGTAGCCGAGCGCAGCCGTATGTGCCTGTACACGCTTCTTAAAGACTTATAAAAGTAAGTATCAATGGAGCATCAATGCTTTTTCACATTTTTCAGCTGGGTTGCAGCGTAAAGCAATAATGAGTTCGCTGTACTGTCTGCCTTGATCGACTAATCAACGTTTAGCAAGCTTCTCTAACGCTTGTGAAAGTGAGCGTCAACGGAGCGTCAACCGTTTTTTGCATTGGAATTTCGTTCGCAGCTGGGTTGCAAAACATGGCGCTAGTTCGATCGACAAGCCTAAGGAATGTGGTGACATAACTGTCATGGCCTATCAGTCGAACTGTCTCACTTGATGCTACGTAACTACCCTATCCCCTACACGATCACGTTTGTCGAATTGGTCACAATAGCTATTTCGGTAATAGTAGGTAGCAATCCACAAGGTGGCGGAGGTTCTGATTGGCGGCCAGAGTATTGTGACCAATTCGACAAACCTGAACGTGTAGGGGATACAAACGTCGCTAAAGGTCCCAAACAGATACAATTATAACGAATCGAGACCAGAAATCTAATTCATATATCGATGTATAAGTGACCACATCACATTCTATCATATCAAGTCGCTGGCGTAGTACTGGATAGGCTGGGAAGGATTGACAATATAAGGGAATTGCGTTTTAGCCTCGGATGCCTATGTACCGACGGCAAGGTATATCGCCAGATGAGGTAATTGCAGCCTCCAAAAATGACGGATTTTACACCTTCGGACCTGAAATCCAAAACCTGCCCCGTCCATGCTTGGTATGGACAATGAAATGAGAATAAGGAGAATTGGGATCGTTTCGTTTCTCTTTTCTTCGTACGTGAGTAGTGTTGGCACGGGTTTTAGCATTCAACGATTTCAAATGTGATTCGTACTTTCTTTCTCGACCAGGAGTCTTGCACCCACTGAGACCGGAAGGGTGCAATAACTTCAACGGTCCGGGTTGGGAACAGTGCAGACTGGACCGGTGTAGTACATGACTGGTAGTCCGTGGTGCACTCCAGTTTGGCCTCTCGGCTGGACGGCACTACACTGAGTCCTACCTCAGACCGGAACTGTTCGAACCGTTGGAATATTGGGAGGGTGATGATTTAATGGTGCCTGTAAGCATCAGTCTGATAGCAGTGGTAATAGTTGAAGCCCTGCGGTCTTACATGAATTGCTCGTAGAGTCCACGGGTATCATCCTACTTACACGCATTCACGCACATTACTCGAAGTCACGTGAATAGCATTAACCACGAGATATACCCACATTATGCCATAGCCTTTTACATTGCCATGTTATATTATTACTATCATTATGAAAGCGCTAAGAGGCATTCGGGGTTCATTGGTGTGAGAACACTTCCTGAGCGCGGTGAAATCAGTCCCATCAGTTACAATCTACCGGTTCATACTCTTGGTACTGTGAAAATTTAAGAGTTTGAAGGCGTTTTCGTTAAATGTGATTGGTATAATAGTTGCCAAGCTTGTGCAAGTTATACTAGGTGAATATACAAGATGATGATCGCCGAAGGGGCCTTGCTACTACATAAGTACAGTTCGTAGTTACATTCAGCTACTCTAGCATTTCCAGCAACCCTAACCACTAATGTGTGATGACAATTCATCGTTTCTGCAATCTCGTGAAAACTCAATACAAATTGCCTCAACGTAGTACCAATTAATACTCAGTCTCTGCAGCTGGTGCTGCCAGCCAGCCAGGTTTCTAACCTATTTGCCTAGTTTCTATGAAACATGAAATACTTATGAGGGGTTTAAACTGGAGTAAGAGACTGAGGTATGTGGAAAACTGGAAAGGGATTTCCATTACTCTAGTTAGCTTTCATTAAGCGAAACCTTATAGCACTAGAGTTAGTCTCTGTTTTACTGATTCCCGTCACTTCGCAGCACTTTATCAGTGTATTTATGTTTCGAGCGCTGGGATAGCCAACTTTTTGACAACATGTGAGCTTCCCCTTGCCGTAATTATAACTCGTCGAGTCATTTTTCATGAATTTGCTTTGCTTGATTCGGGGGCAACAAGCGTGCATTAATGGTCGGTGGTAGTTATTTGCGGCTGGACGTAACAATATTATACGTAAGGGTGTTCGTTCTGTGAATAAGGTAGAATGGTATAGACATGAGTTCCGTAGATGAGTTAGTTGGGTTTTATAGCAGTTGAGAGAAGAGATGGTGATTGTATCCCAGATACAGACTCTAGAGTGAAAAAGTGGGAATATAACTATATATACGCTCTACGCGGCTTCTAGGGGCTTCTGGCGGTGATGCACAATCTCCCGGATTGTCGCATATTCAGATGCCGTGGCGGTACCATATTTATTCCCACTTCATATACAGTCACAGGTCATCAGGCTCTCAGTTTGGGTAGTTTAGTAAGTAAATTAGTACTTGTAATTAATGCCTGAGTTATTATATATATCCCATATAATATCGCTCATTGTTCATTGTGGCTAGCAGTTGCCCTACCTATATAGGTTCTGCTATGCTACCATACTCAATTTTGACGAATCAGTGATACGGCAGCTGGCTAAAACCTGGGTATTCTACCGATATCTAGTCCTCCGGTATTCCAAAGATATCTGCTCGACATCTGCATACGCCGGATATGGTCCAGACCGTAGGTTCCATATGCAGCCATTTTCGCTCGCAATCTATCCGGTCTCTGAGATTAAGAGATTTTGATTATTTCGCAGGCTGTCTTCTAGCCGACCAATAAAGAAGTAGACCATAGCAGTAGGTTTCTGAGGCTAGTTAAACCAATGAAGATGGACAGCAGGCTCAGAATGTGGTGGCTGCGCCGCACGGATTGGCGTTGCGTTGGTTGATAAGTTTTCGTAAAGCAGTGCACATTCGATGAAGTGGTCAGGCAATTTCTTTAGTTCACCATTCTGACAACTTAAAAATATTTAGACCTAAGGAAAGCAATATCAAACTATAGGTAACATATCCTATCCAGAAAACAATTACCCGAGTCCTAGCCTCAAACAATCAAACAGTAGCACCTTTCACTAGATCTACCTCATCCTCTCCAGTAGTTCTTGATTTTGGCCCACCGCACGCAAGACATTTCCCCGCCCCACCATACGTACGGCAATCTTTTCGAAGCGTGCTACGGCATTCTAGTCTCAGTCGGATGATTACTGATGGTGCACAACCAGGGTAGTAGTGTAACACTTACCCGTCGTGTACCAAACTAGCCGCCACGCCGAGATGACAACTGTACAGAGAGCCATGATCTGACCAAACTCTTCAATTCATGATCTGTTCTGTTTTTGCTGAGGGAGGCTGCGGCTGTATAAATAATGACGATAAAGTACGCCATGACACACCAGTGACACCTGTAATCGAGAGTACCGGTACCCATACGGGTATTGACAGTTGTAGGTCTTTATTGAAAATTGGTGTATGGAATCCCGAAGCTTATCGAATAGGTTGTAATGGCATATCATTGTACATAATCACATCAACACCAATATCCATAAGGCTGCAAAAATAATGGCTAGTATGTATGGACGTAACGAGGGTTTTACACTGCCGACGGTTGCCCAATGTGATCTCAGACATCGTTTTTGGTCCGATTCCTGCTCGTCAAACTTTGTTATGATTCTATATATCAGTGACAGGCCTGACTGCAGCTCAGAGAAAAATGTGGGACACATTGAGTGATTTAGCGAATAAGCATCCGCTAGTTATAAGTTGCACCGTAGCGACCTGTTGGGCTGCAGTAATGAGAACGTTTGATCAAATGAGAGTGTATCGAAGATGGTTAGACTGGCAACGAGCTGAGCGAAGGCAGTACCGAACTGGATTACAGATATCTTGTACAGAGCCTGCAACAAGTTTAGTTGGAGCTATGTACATGGATGGCCCTTACATCCCTGACCGCTTTGTAGTTTATTTTTCTAGAATCCTCGGTTATCTTTTCCCGAATCCAGTTGTAGGCACACAGTTTGTCACACGATTTGTTGTTAATGCATTTAAGGACGCTCAAAATGATAGTCATCAACGTTACTAGGGCGGAATGTACAACCATTGTTGCTACTACCTGTGGTAGTGTTCGGAGAAGGATTAGGCCTGACGATATTGCGGTAGCGAGGCGGTATACTTACTCCAAGTCCCGTGACGTCTGGATTAACATCGACGATGTCAGCGCACTACTCCTGCCTCCGATCCAGAGCATTGTTAAGCAACATTGAAGACTGGAAAGTTGTTGGAAGATGAATTCAAGTCTGCGCTTCTCGGGGTCAATGTGCTCCCGTATATAGTACTCTAGGAACGTATGAACGAGCTCAAATATTTAAGGCTCCCATCCATCGCACTTCTGCTTGCTATTGTACATGTTCCCTGACGTCAGATACGCGAATGTTCCACGACCTGCACAAACCGTCATTGGTGGTCTTGTGAAATTTTAACTTTAGGCAGGAACATATCGAAGACCTACCCCATTTAAATTTGCTACGGAAAGGGAAATGGGAACAATAATAAGGATAATTGGAATTGTTTGGTTTCTCTTTTCTTAGTAGAGTACGTGCATGTTGGCACAGTTTTAGTGCTCACAACGATTTCGGATGGGTGGCGCTTCTCCTCCCGGCCGAGAGTCCTACACAACAGAGATGATTAATGCTCGTCGTCGCCGTAGTTAGACAATAGGGTAGTTGAGAGGGCTTGTAGACAAGTCCATGAACATAACCATGTGTACATGCATTCACACTCGCTCGAACTGACATGAGTATTGTTCTTAACGCTGATCACGAGATACAGTCACACCGAGCCGCGGCCATTGCATTGTTATATTATATTGTTATTTTCTAAAACATAGTTATGAAACTACCGGGTGATATTCGGGGACTACATTCTCATAAGAAGAATTGTTGAGCAGTTGTTTATGGAGATACCACTATTATGGCTACCATTTTCTGATTTTTACACCGGAAGGACCTAGTAGGCGTCTTTGCTGAGTATGATTGGTATAACGGATGCCAAAGCTAGAGCGAGTGATACTCGGTGAATGTGTGGCAACGGAGCAGCCGAGGCCTTACTACTAGGTACGATTCGTAGTTTGGCTCCTGGTAGTCTTAGCCAGACACTTTCCCGCAGCGCAGAAGCTTGTTGGGTGAGCGTCTAATCAAGACTATGCTCCTAGCTTGAGCTACGCTACTGTTCCGGCTACCCCAACTACTATTCTGTAATCACACGTTTCTGCCAGCCTGATGAAACATCAACACAAATTATCGAAGCGCAGTGGCAATTACTATTCGGTCTCTGCTAGCCAGGTTTCTGATCTTGTATGCCGCGTATCTGTGAAAATTTAAATACTGATGAGGGGTGTAAATACTCGGGTGAGAGACTGAGACGTGCCGAAGGAACCCGGAAAGGGGTTTCCGTAGTTGAGGGATGTCAAATCCTTCGTTCACATGCGCTAGTTTAGCTTGCATTAGTGTGGGATAAGCGAAACCTTATAATTACATGGGTTCTTCCTCTCAACCTTATTAGTACACGTGGTTGGACTCTGTGTTTAACCGTTATGCCGTGGAAATTTATTAGCGTGCATTTGTGTTCAGAGTGCTGGGATGGCTAGCTTGTCAGCAGCGAAAGATCTCGCCCTTCCATAAATATAACTCGTAGAGTCATTTTTTATGAGTTTGCTTCGAAGTGTGTTCGCATGAGTCGCGAGTAACAACTGGATAATATTTATTAACCGCAAAATCCCGTTGTACTTCGGTACTCTAGGAACTTCTGGACAAGAGCATCACCAATTCTAGTCTACGTTTGTCGCTACCGACATAACCAACTTCCTACGCGGGGCAGTAATTAACCAAAGCCAAAGTAGGAATAACAGGGATATAATGTGTCCAACACTGCTCACATTCGGCCAAGGGCAAGCCATTCGGCTCATTCATACACCCAGAAACCATCCATAAGTGAAATTGCTGCGCGCATTGCTCCAATTCAAGGCTCTCGAGTGAAGGAAATGGATGTGCAGTGGTCCAACGGCGGATGTTTATGCCTCCAAAAAATGTTTCTTATCTCCTTATCCTATGTCTGCCCCTGTATTTATGCGGGCCCTGTCGATAATGAATACGGCTTTACCGCCTGTGATCACGAGAACCGTGAGAATGAGAATTATGGCGCGCGTACTAGCATATATAACTGGTCTGGAATGTTGCATGAATTGATTAACATTACTACCCCTGCTTTGTCCTCTCCCCAAAGATTGGAGAGGGCTATCCTAAGGCAAAGTCTTCTGTACATATCCCAACAGTACGGAAGAAGTTCCAAAGAATGACATCGAGCCGAATCCACTAACAATCCGTTAAATGGTAAGAATGGGAGCGTATAATAATTACCCAATGAAATGATTCGGCGTATTTCCTCTGACCACCGTGACTAAGATCTATTGGGCATTTCTGTTTGGCTGAACCAGATCACATTGTGCAATGTAAGCTTCGGGATAGTATGATCAATGATGAGTACTTCTAGTTCTTTGAGACATAATAAACCAGTACAGATTAAGGTAAGTCTGAGAATCGTAATTTGGATTGCGAACCTGTGTTGGAATGTAGAGGGTATTTTGTTGGTGCGGATTCTCGTCGTGGAGAAGCGGTGGAAACCATAGTGGATTCTGTATTAAGAAGTAATTATAGAACAATATCAAAAGATTCTCTAGCATATACAGAAGGTTCTGATTGAAGTTTGGTTGCAGTCCGAGTCCGGCACATCCAGGCATATGACCAGGAGGAATTTGATATAGATTAGACGTCTGTTGTCAGGAGGTTTCGCAAGGTAAAGGTCAGGTATGGGGGCTGCAAATGGTCAGTTGCAGGTTGTCTGATTGTTTGAGTATTTAATACTCCGGAACTGGCTGTAGATTCAATACACCTCGGAAGGAAAGGAAACCCTCACAGGTTGCTCGGGTGATTGCGACAAGGATTATACGGGCATTTCCAAAGTTTCTCTTTAGGTATTACTATCTTTCACAGCTAAATAGAAATCATGGGTCAATTATCCCCAATCATCGTCTTAGGAGTCTGCATCATAGTGAGGCACTCGGGCAATTTCAGTGCACAAGTCCGAGGTGAGTTATTATTTGTAATCGTATTCCATTCCACCGCTTGTGACATTGGCATAAGTACACTCTCTATCATCCTCGATGCTCCGCCTAGAGGGCTCAAGGCCTCTTGTTCTGACATCTGGGACCAGTAATTATGAGAGGAAAACATATGGATTATCTAACCACAAACTATCCACCTGCGCCTATTACACCAATGTTTATATCACTCACCTTAATGTGAAAACACCTTTTACTTAACAGTATATACCCGCTCGATTGCAATGGCATCCTAACACCGTTACGTTACGTTCACTCTCGATTGTCGCCTCTACTTTTATTCTGCACATCCGCTCTCTTTCCTCTCACTCACCACTGTGTCCTCCATCCCCGTAGTCATTCTTGGCCATGGACAACCGTTACCTTTGTTGGCTAGTAGATTCTATTCTAGATCCTTTGGAATGGGCGAGACTCCTGACTGTATGAAACTCTCGGAGAAAGCCTCAATTCACTTAAAGTTCCAAGAAATCGCGATTGCCAGACGAGTGAAGAAAGTGAGCGGACGCTTGGCATTTCGCGAATCACCGGCAAAGTTCGAAGCCGATTCCTCAACACAACACAGGTCAATTTGATTAACAATGGAATTACAAGTAGTATACATATGTCAGAAGCTCTACCATCGTGTAGGACCACCATTGTTGCGAAGCAGGGTACGGACCCTCCTAGGCATGCCATCCATCGGTTCTAGTAAATACGCTCTCACGGCAGCTCCTCCCACAGCCGTTGCACGACAACAATCACATCCCCACAGCTATGAGGCCATTGTTTAGGGCCTCAAATTACTTTTCTGAAGGGCGCTTTCCACATAGACCATACATTGATGATTGTGTTTTCTTTGTTCCAGTCATTGACAATGCGATAGTTTTGTCCGCTCCGGTTTTCTGTTGCGTTTCACGAAAGGAATGACCTTCATGTTGGACCAATCCTGGCGCAGAGGGAAGCGTACATCGACTTATGGTGCAGCAGCCAAATTGGTGATGCGTGTATTGACTTGTCTATTCATCTATTTGACACGTACCCAAGAAGTAAAGTGAATGCGGCTCCGTTGCTCAACTCTAACCCAACGCCACGTGATGACCGCACTCGAAATCCGCCCAACACTTCAGACTATAGCTGAATAACCCGAATGGGTTGTTCGTGTGTTAATTCCCTTCTCCTGCCGTCAGGACCACTAGGCATGATTGTGTGTGGAGTGGGAGCCTGAGAGGTTGCGCGATGTGAAACTAGCGCGGGTTCGCTCACCCGTCTGTTGCTAAGCGTCTATATTGCAATACTGTCCTCTCACCAATTAGGCGTTTTAGACATTTTAGCAGTATACACAGAGCACAGCATAGAGTAAATCCTCTGCAAATGAATTGATGTGTAGCGCGCCTGTTGAGTGATAGTCTCATGAGCCACACGTTTTGCGAAGCGAGGAACAAGCTAGCGCGCGGCTATGCACGAGACATGGTTATCCCTGCACGGAGGATCTGCCGCTATCTAATCTAGACCCAATCTCATCTAATCCATCTCATCGCGGTCATCTCAGAAGTGAAATCCTCTCGCGACTGCCGTCATATGATAGGTAGTACACTGCACCATAACGGCGGTCATATACTAGTGGGGCCGCTCAATCTTAAATTGACATCTGCATTCGGTGGTTAGATCATTCACCAAACTTGCGATCATCAACTATCACTTGTGTCGTATGAGTGACCGTTATTGCATAAATAGATCTCAGGCTTCGTATGGCCGGAGAAGAGCCTCGTATGGCCGGAGATTGCTGTCGGGTTGATGGCATTCAGCCGGATTTATACATAGATGCGTACGCACGCATTCACACTTGTATGACCATATATATATGGCCTTATGGCCCTCTTAGATAATATACAATCAAGGTTCTCTATCATCTTTACTATCTCTACTTTGAACAACCGTTTCTAACGAAGATATTACTCTAGTTCTCAAGCCAGCCTCCGAAGTACTGTACCGACCGGCAACGTACCATTTGAGAGAGCATAATGGTGAACCGACCAGCCGAACAAGGATGAAGTTTGGAGAACTTTCGCAAACGAGGTCTACTGCAGAGGTGGAGGAGTGACATTAATTAGCAACCTTGTATTAAGCAACGAACCCCCTTGAAGCAACGAACCCCCTTGAGTTAACATCGCAGCACGCCGACTAAGCACAGTTTGCTACCACTACTTGTGTAGGCCACGGTGACCGAACCTTCTAGAATATGAAACGAGCCCTAGGGAAACTAAAAAAATAGGCAACAGGATGAAAGTAGTACAATCATACTTGGCGTGAGAATATGTCTTCGGGTACCGTAATTTAACGCTTCCGTTTAGCTACCTACTCGAGCCTATTTTTTTGTGGCATTTTTATAGCCGTTCAGCCGTTGTAGGCGCTATTCGCTTTCCCGTAGACTCATTCCCTCTATCCCCTGGATCGTAACTTTGGCATTCCCGGCCTGTTTGGGCATGGCAACCGACTCCCCCACCTGCAAATATTTAGCGATGCAACCACAACTCTGTGGGGGTGGCCTGGGAGCATTATAAACTTACTTTCTTATGTCTTGAGAGTATTTTGGCTAAAATTAAGGACTGTACAGGAATGGGGTGCCGATAAAAAGGGTAGTTTTTGTTGGGAGGGTTGTCTCAAGATCAGCTCCCCAAAAACTTGAAAATGTCATTGTGCAGCCCAGATGGACAACTCTGCCCATAACACCCCAGAATATCGTTCAAGCTTAGTGCTAAGGACATGCTCGGAAGTCCCAATATCATTACATGCAAGGAATTCTATCTGCAATGGGCCTGAGAGTTGAGGTGCAGAGGGGATACCCATACCCATCGCACAGCTCTATAGTGAACCTGGCTAAAACCTACTTTGTCAAACATCAAAGAGAGCATATCTTTACCCCTCAGCCAGAGCTGGAGTCACAGGCAATTTTCAGTACACCTTGAGAAGGGAAAGTAGCTGGGATGGTGGTTTGCCAGCAGGAAAGCCCAGTCAGAAATACCAAATCTCCACCCAAACTTTGCTAAGCATGTTCAAAATGCAATTAACTGTGGTGTATCAATAATGAAAGGCATTGTTTTGTGGAATTCAATCACCTGTCAAGGAGAAAGGTGGGTAGTTTGATAGACATGGGGTGGGTTGCCAGTTCAGAGAGTGAATTTTGGTAGGGCAGTAAGACTTACAATGTCACATCACATATAATTTACAATTCACTTTGACAGAAAGTTTTATTTGCTACTAAAGAAGACTTGATAAAAAGGACAGCCTCTGATGACCATTTTTGGACGTGAGGTGAGGTGGTTGCGGGGGCGGCCCGTACGGGCCGGGAACCGTTACCATCCAGGGGATACCTCGGATAACGCACCAATAACTTTAATTCAATTTTAATTCGACTTCATCCCTTTTTGACCAATACCGTATCAAGTCAAAGTCGATAACTCGAGCTTGCGAGGATTTGAAGCTTCAACAGGCGCACTACTCTAGCCACCTAGGTCTGGGTACGAGAAAATCGAACGCGAATATATATATTGCTAGCTAGGAGACACCGGTTGCAGTTGCAACGACCTAGTAAAACAAATAGTCAATTGGGATCAAAGCTGCCCCCAGGAGTGAACATGCTAAAAGTCGGGCGTGTGCCAGTGCTCGCAAGCTCGCTATATTCCTAGCGTCAGTCGGGTAAATCTTCGTATCCGGAACCTCGTCTGTTATATGTAGAGATTTCCAGAAAATATTCTCCGGGCTGGCTACTCTACAGGAAACGGCTACATAGGGAAGGTACAGTGAGGTGATTTTGTGTCCCACAACTACTTAAGTAGTTTAGTACCGAAAAATGTAGCCTGTCGAATACATTTGAAAGTGATGGTTACAACCAATCCGTTATGTATTATATCGCTTTGAGAATGTCTCAGCCACACCACGAGAAGGTGGACGCTTGAACGGACGAGACGGACGAAACGGACAATTCCTACCCCCGGTGCCAAACCACAGAATAATGTATATAAATTCTCTCTTGTTCGCTCTTGTGACAATAATCTGTAATACAATTTCCGCTAATCCGCTGCCACCACTTTACAACCGACGAATCTCACTGCTACTTCAGACCGAACGCCCCACAGCTAAGGCTTCCTATCATACTTACCGAAAAACCTATACTTAAGCCAGAGAATAGGATCCTGATCCTCTAGCGGGATTTGGTCCCAGGGACAGACATATTTGTGATCTGCAAGAGTGTGAAATATAATATTGACATGCTGTTTTTTTATCAGCTCAAAAGCATTGAAGTCGCAGATTGTCGCAAATTCGAGGATGCGGGCCGCTGAGCCTGCTGCGAGTGCAGTGGCAATTGAACAGCCGGAAAGACATTTTGTATCTGTCTTCAAATCGTCACTCAAATACCGCGGATATGAAGAAGTGATGCTGACCCCGGGGAACAAAAAGGGAGCTACACGACTTGTGAATGGTGTTGGATTGCCGTAGTTATCACACGCTCCAATGGCGTAGACTTCTTTTAGCTGTGCGGGATATGGGAGCTGCGTCGTATCTAATCCTTTATTAGGACTGGACGCAAATATTAGAATTCCTTTACTATCAGCCTCTTTGATAGCATCACGCAGCCCCCCAAACCACACCTTAAAGCCCCAACTGCACAAAATGATGTGTGCACGTTCCCGAATCGCCCAGCGTATTCCCTTCAAAAATTAGCTCCAGCCAGATATTATGGCACTCTCCTATCAAAATAGACATACCTCAGCTGCACACACCTGATTATAACTAGTATTATCAAATATGCGACCAATCAGGAGTTTAGCGTTGGGTGCCACATGGTGAACCAACCCCGCCATATGAGTTCCATGTCCGTCCGGGTCTAAAAAGTCATGCGCATCTGGCAGAAACGACTTGCGACTTTTGATACAGCTATGGAATTTGTGATGTCCAGCATCAATACCGGTATCGAGAATGGCCACTTTAATGTCTTTTTGTGAGTCATTGATGGCCGCTTTGATGTCGTGCGAGTCACTGATGGGCAATGCTGCGGCAGCCGTATTGTATGCTTCGTCGAAGGCCCACAATTTCTGAAACCATCCCCCATATCTAAAATTAGACTCAAAGAATTAGTAAATATTTCTGCAGGTTCGATGATATTGGAGAGTTATTGTCTCACCGATTAACACTCTCGTTGACCACCAGTTCCGCGCGTCCTACAACTTTGTTTGCCTCATGGCCGATGCCCATATTAAGCAGTTCGACTTTTCTGATGTAATCTATTCGTATCTCTGTGTTCCAAGTGACCGCTTTTTTAAACCGTTCAAAGTCGCTTGATACATCCTAGACAAGCTTTTAAAACCACGTACTAATCTTTTCCCCGAGCTCAGATGGGTAGCAACATACCTCATGATCATCCCCCAATACAACTATCTTAAGTACTTGAAGCTATTACGCAACCAGAAAATATTAGAACTCAGTCATTGGAGTAGGTATATCTGTTTTAAGTACTTTTTGAAGTTTGTGACTGTTTAGATCGGTCTCCCAAGCCTCTAGGACAACCCTGGTCCTCCCATCCCATGCAAGGTTTAGAAGTTTTACTGTCGGAGCAACTGCTGCGACAGTTTTTATCGAGATGTTGGGGGCAAGCCACGAAAATACATCGATATCCGAGAAGATTGGGCGCTCATTCTTAGAATCCCATAGAGCATCCAGGATTCGTGAGTCCCCGCCACATGCACTGTCAGATACCCAGACCTGACGGATACGTTGAACAGCTTTCTTGCTGTGAAGCCACCGGAAGACTGTAGCTTGGGAATTGGACTGTTCATGAGATTCTCCCGACTCTCTCGTGGACCCTTCGGGGCCGAGGGCTACAGACTTGAGTTCCCTAGCAAAGTAGACTTCGATCCTGCCGTGTAGTAAGTCCTTAACAATAAGGTTGAACACGTCCGGGTTGTCTAGAGGTGGGCTGGTGAGGTCCAGAAAGTCCAGTGTATTAATATCTGAAAGCCATAACCTTAGTTGAGTACATTCTGCGACCAGGTGTATATATTGCGTACCTCCTTCATTGGACGATTCGTAGTCATCTGTGGAATGGCTGTAATTGGTGTCTTTACTTGGATCCATTGTTAAATAATTAGTCTATCAACGGAGAGACGATGGGAATTGATAGAGCGACTGCGCTTTCAGGAGATGGGGTGTTGAGATTGAACGTTGAACACCACAGAAAATCCTTCCATTGAAATATCGGCACTCTGGCAGGGGTTAAGCACGGATGGCTGGGCAACGAAAAATACTAGAAAGATCGTGCTTTTATTGGACGTAGATGGTGTCGCGTACAATTTGAAGTATATTGGGATTCTGTATGATCTGAAATATTTTATTATGGTTTGCTGGCAATCAATGTTCGCACGTCATTTCTCTATTTGCTCCGCATTTTTATGCACCTATCTTGCGTGCCCATCACACACCCACCGCGATGTCGTATAAATAAAACTGGGATATATGCATATGCACAGTTTCTTCTAGGCAACTATAACCTTGTTTTGTCCCCAAACTCTCGTTGCCTTCACTCGCTGTCTCGCTTGGCAACGAGGTACGAGTGGCAAACACCACTGGAGGCTGGACACGAGACAAACTATAACTATATTTTGCTATCGACACGTAACCTAGAAAGAACAATTGGTGGGTATTCTTAGCGTCCACAGAACTGAAAGCCTTCCTTGAAAAAGGCACCAACCATGTTTAACGAAGGTCCTGTAAGTTGGAGCTAATGGTGAAATGAAGATATTACCCCAAATCTCTGGTTTCCGGCACTCTTTATCGCTGTATCTGCTCAATCACGCGATTCACATCCCGAGACCTAGCTCCGCTCGAAGTATTTCTGGTAATCGGAGGAGCCCCAGAGCGCTCAAGTAATTCGAACAATCCATAATGTCTGCGACACCACCGATTAAACTCAACTTCGAGCCAAGCGGTACTGACTTCTTCGACATCCCCGACGGAAGCCTGTATTCGTTCGACCACAGCAGTCAGTCAGTCGCTAAAAATGATGGCCAGTTCATAGCCGCCCAACAAATTATTCGAGAAACCTCCATCTCGATCTACCTCAAGGCTGTTCATCATGGCACCATTGGCGATAATCCGGCCAGTCTTCTACTATTTGAGTTTAATTTCTTCACGCCGAGACCACAATACCGCATCAAATACTCCTCCATCAACATCGAGTTCAATTACACTGCGACTCCGCGTCCGCCGCATATCGATTCGTTTTGGCCACGACAACTTGTCGGCGAAGAAGCAAGGCGGGCCATCGCCAACGTAGGCACCGCTGGACTTAGGATCGGTGCTGGACATCCTGCAATCAGCGCCAACCTTGGTGTAGCCAGGACCGAACAGTATGAGCAGCTGAGCCGGTTCAAGCTGTTATCGAGGATCACGAAAACTCACTCCAACGGCAAGAAAGTCAACGGCGTGCAATGGGTGCTGAACGAGAACGCGAACTCGAAGGCAGGGATACCCCACCTCATATCGATTGCTCTCTTAATTAAGCGAAACGATATGCACAACTTTGATACAAAGATCAACATTGAAGCGAGAATTTCCCCAAACGTGAACCCGAGGACTTGGTTAGGCATGTTCACTGGCGTTCCAATACCGATCACGATCGACGTCAATACGGTAACAGGGAACCTTGATGTGGATAGTCTGGAAACTGTGAACCTTGCGACGTTGGTTGGACCGCCGCAGTGTGCTTGAACATAGGAATGTCATTACCTCTGATGTAATTTGTTAATATTTGCTGAGTTACGGTTGTGGGGTGGTCTTACCAAGTTCTTTCTATGCTAAAAAAAAAGCAATCTTGTCAATGCTTAAAAAAGCAAATTCTGACGTGTCCAGAATTCTCATCCAGCGATTTGTACATACTCGGATACAAGGGTATTTGGGGCGCAGTTACACAGTGCAAAAGTACGCCCGACTTTTTTCCCCAGACAACTAGAAATACCAAGATCCTTGTCTTTCATCACATAGCAATTATTTTTCTGAGAAAACTTCATAGAAACATCTTTAATGACCTGTTACCACTCCCTTCTCTTTTAGGATTTCTCTCTATTGTTGTGGTGAAGGTGTAGAATTTTCGCATTTTATGAGGCGACTTATGGTACCACTTGCGCACATATGCGCTAACTTCCCATTGCACTAATGCCATCGCCGCACCAGGGTGTTCAAATAAGGTTTGGTAGGTGGATATGTGAACACGTCTCCTCCCGCGAATCAAGTTAAAAAAACCTGTCAGGTAGGTGACACCACCGAACGAAGCCTTGTGATAAGTGCTTCGATACGTCCAAGCCCTGAGCACATTCTCACCAAGATGAGAACGAACGATACTAATTGGGGAATAATTTTGCAGACCTTCGGCATCTTAAAAGTGTGCATGGATTATGTGCAACCTAGTTATTAATATTGGCAGGTGGGAGATGATTCACTCTACACTTATAAGCGAGCTATTTTGTATAGGCCCTCTCTATCCATTCGTATCATAAGCTCTGAAAAACATCTAAACTTTGCCGCAAGGGTTCTCCACTTCTATCGAGATTCTTCTGCTACTGCTAGTTTTCTAACAATGTTGCGTAACTTGAGGCAATCATGTCGAGCTGATATCAACGAGATCACGCCATCCAAAACCCCACCAGAAACGAACACAGATAAGCGTTCCGCTAATCTACTGAAATCTTCCAGTTTTAGGGATATCTTGAAACGTGGAAATGAAGAGGTCTTGATCGCGGTTATGGGTGTTACTGGAAGTGGAAAAAGTTACTTCTGTCACACCGCAACCGGGGGTGATATATTCAGAGTTTCTGATGAACTTGACTCCTGTATGTGTATTATTAAAGTAGGCATCCGGTAGTGTTGTGTACTGACTGATTGTAGTTACAGAGAAGGCTCAAATGTATCGTTTCCCACTCAATGGAAAGTTCGTCACGCTTGTGGACACACCGGGCTTCGATAATTCAATCTATGAGGACAAGGACGTTTTCGAAATTATCAAGGCAACATTGCGGCAGGGGGGTGATAAGAAATTGGACGCCATCATCTACCTTCAGAGGATATCGGACATTAGAATCGGAAGAGCGGCAAGAAGGAGTATCCGTCTATTCCAAGGCCACGGCGAATCCAATAATGATTTCGGTCCCACCTACATGAGCAATATTATACTAGCAACTAATCGTTGGGACCATGTTACGGAAACCGAGGGTATCCTGCGAGAGAAGAAACTGGAAAACCATGCTGAGTATTGGAAGAGCTTAAAGGAAAACGGGTCGAGGATTGCACGCTTCACAGGTACCCGGGAGTCAGCCTTGGAACTAATAAGCTTGGCAATGGGAAACACTCCCCAGCCGCTTCAGGTCGAAAGGAAAGTGGTTGATCCAAAGGATAGCGCCAACGAGACTGCTGCTGGACGATTAGTCAACGAGGAACTCGAGAAGCTGCATGAGGACCTCAAGAACGAGCTGATCAAGCTCTGGGCAGAAATAAGAGAGGCAAAAGAGGAGAAACAAGCGAATGATTCCCGTACGGAGGGTTTTGAACGCGATATTATCGTATTACGGGAACAGCAACAAAGTTTGAAAGATGAAAATGAGAAAGCTAAGGAAACTATAAGATGTGAGAGAGGATCCAATAAGCAGCTCAGAGAAAAAATGAGCGACATGCTAGCAAAGAGCGAGAAAAAGCAGGCGCAGCAGATCGATCAGATCAGGAAGGATATGGAGCAGATGTTGAAGGCACAGATAGAACCATTGAAGAAAGACATTGAGGAGTTGTGGGAATCGGATGAGGAGGACGAGAAGGACGAGAAGGATGAGAAGGACGATGAGGATGAGGAGGATGAGGAGAAGGGTGAGGAGGAGAAGGAGGATAGGAAACTAAAGGAGAGTGAGGAGGAGCAAAAGGAAGTAAAACCACTGCTAGTGGGGACAGCGCCGGCGCAAACGAAAGAAGATCAGAGCAAGGAGAAGAGCGGTGATGAAAATGGCCAGGAGAGCACGGAAAAGGACGATGACGGTGGTGAGGATGATGGTAAGAACAGTGGTAAGGACGGTGATGAGGAGGGCAGGAACGAGGGCTGGAAGGAGGGCAGTGGGGATGACGATGAGAAGGGCGGTGAGGGCAATGGTGAGGGCAGTAGTGAGGACAGTGATAAGGACGGCGGTGAGAAGGGCGGGAAGGAAGGCAGTATTAAGGGTAGTGGGGATGGCGATGAGAAGGGCGGTGAGGACGGTGGCGACGATGGTGGTGAGGATAGTGATGAAGAAGGCGGAAAGGAGCGCGGTGGGGATGGTGGTGGGAAGGGCGGTAAGGACGGTGGCG
>Ga0307515_10005280_pt1 | contig 26259 bp, 22 predicted proteins | sample 17_EM_MG_FD_194513 | JGI IMG/M metagenome (GOLD analysis project Ga0307515, IMG submission 194513) | Populus trichocarpa ectomycorrhiza microbial communities from riparian zone in the Pacific Northwest, United States - 17_EM | ecosystem: Host-associated > Plants > Roots > Unclassified | place... | reverse complement strand
ATAAATGTGGTTATAATTATTTTTTAAAGTATTTATAATTTATAAATACATTAAAATAATAACATTTTTAAAAAACATTATTTGTTATATTAGAATATCAAAACAATTTTTAGAAAAAACAATTTTTAAAAAAATTAAAATTTTACAAATCTCCGTTTCGGTTACAGCACAAAACACATGTATGTTAATTTTTTTTTAAATTTTGCCTGTTTAGGAGTGTGATTGCGGTTGTCTTTTAAAGTGCTTTTCGTGCCGAAATACATCAAAATGATGTTTTTTCATCTTTTAAAAATTATTTTTGAGATTAGTGCATTAAAATGATCCAAAACATATAAAAAAATTAATTTTTTAGAAACGCGGGTACAACAGCGTTTCCAAACACTCTCCTAGCTAAAATGAGACTTAAGAGACTGTTTGTTTTTGTGTTTTAAAAGCGTTTTGAAAAAATTTAAAATTTTTTAATTTTTTTTTTTGAGATTTAATTCCCAGGATGTACTCTTACTGTTGTTTGCTCACTTTTTTTTTTTTTTTTTTTCCCAACAGAAATTGTCCACCATTCTAATCATACGGTAGGATTACAAAATAATTGCTACTTAGCGGCTAAAAAAATAGCAATCATATGAAATGACTACAGATATGCAAATTTATTGCTTGAGGTATCTGACTGGCTGTTCGAGATTAGACACCTAATCAGTTATGCCCCACTGATTAACTCCATACACACTAATTACTCCATTAAACAGCCAAGAGAAAACCTTCCCCACTTACTTAGAGGCTGATTAGTATCGTGATATTAATTGTTTTTTTTTTAAATAATATTTTATTTTTTAAATTTATTTTTAACATTAACATATTAAAAAATCTAAAAATAAAAAAATAATCAGAGATATTTTTAGAATATTATAAGAGAATACCTTTCCCACTTATTTACTTAGAGGCTAATTACTATCTGATGTTAATTGTTTTTTAAAATATTGTTTTAAAAAAAAATATATTTTTTATTTTTTTTTAACATTAATATATTAAAATAATTTAAAAATAATAATTAATAAAAAATATTTTTAGGATATTATTCTTTTTTCATTCAGTTCATCATTTTTTTTCCCTTTAATTCTTTTTTTTTCACAAGTACTTCCATCATTCAGTAATAAACAAGTAAAAATAAAATAAAATAAGCAAAAGAAAAATCTCTATAACCAATGAAGTTTTAATCCTTCCCAGACAAACACACAAGAAAAAGATAAGAGCTCTGGAGTAACAAGAACTCCCCTTTTATCTGCCTCCTTTCTTTGTAGTCTAAAATGGCACCAGCTTTTGTTTGATAACTCTTTGGTCACTGAAACTTCTGTTTTTTTCTGCGTGTAGTAAATAAGGTAACAGCCAAAAAAAACTCTGACAACCTGCATCAAAAACACTTCTTCTTCTTTCTGTTCTGTTACAGACTCCCTCCATCATCACAGGCCGACTTGGATTTTGTTAATCTCTGGTTTTCACTCCATGTTTATTGTGTATTTTTTTTAATGGTTTTCTTGGGTCCTGTGGCTGAAATTTGAAGTGACAAACTGAAATTTGTTTTAAACATTTTTGTCTCTGCTTTCATTATTGTTTTTGTTTATATGAGATGTTTTTGAGCTATTCTATCCTAAATTGAGTGTCTCTGTGTTGTTGGATAATTGTTCCTTTTTTGTTGTGTTGGCTTTTTGGCACTGAATTCAAGTGTCGTGAAGCTTCAATTTTGATTCTTTATCAGCCTGTTCTGTTCTAAAGTCTGTAGTTTTGTTTCCATTTAAACTTCCTGATCGGTGTCAGTTTCTCACCTTAATTCGGGTTTAGAATAATCTATAAGTAAATATTTGTTCTTTTTTTTTTTATATATACCGTTTCTGTATTTTTTTCCTCTCTCTATATTTTAGTGGTGAGCTTCAATTATTTATTGAACTTGGGGATGGATTTCAAGTAAAGAGTGAGTTTTTAAACTTGGGTTCTTGTTATTTTTTATTATTTCTTTAAATTCATATTGGTTTTGTTTTGAGACTTGGAATCTTGGTGCTGGTAGGATATTCTTTTGTGTGGACTTTATGTTATTTAGGTTAGAGAGAGAGAGAGAGAGTGCGAGAAAGAGAGATTGGATTGTATGTTGAAAGGTAGAAAATTCATATGGAATTGAGTATGGAAATGACTCCAAGAGTAGAGGTTGAGGAAGACAGCGACAACAATAAAGGAAGTATGTGGGATTTGGATCAGAAACTTGATCAGCCCATGGATGAGGAAGCTGGAAGGCTCAGAAATATGTACAGAGAAAAGGTACTGGAGCATTACAATTTCCCTTCTCTCTCTCATCCACTCAATTGCAAAAAGCAAACTAATAAATGGAATTCAGTTGTGCTTGGTGAAGTCAGACAACACACGCTCCTTGCTGATGCCATTTTTCCTTCCTGGGATGAGCTGATTTAGAGACCAACTCTTGCATATGCTTGGATTTCCATTTGCAGACCCTGTTAACTTTGTCTTTAAATCACAAATGAATGGACTTAATTAGTTATAATCTTGCAATAAGGATGCTGGTATTTGTGAATACACTTATTTTATTGCGTAAATGAGCTTTCTAATGTAAATAATTATTGTTTCGTTAAATCAATGGATTTTGGTGGTTTGATGCTGATTTTGGTTTGTTTGCTAATACAATTTTTGCTACTTTCAGAAGTTCTCAGCCCTTTTGCTTCTGCGGCTTGCCTTCCAGAGTCTTGGAGTGGTTTATGGAGACTTGGGCACCTCTCCCTTGTACGTGTTCTACAATACGTTCCCTCGTGGAATCAATGATTCTGAGGATGTGATTGGAGCTCTTTCATTGATCATATACTCGCTCACTCTTATCCCACTCCTTAAGTATGTCTTCATCGTGTGTAAAGCAAATGACAATGGCCAAGGTAAACTACTTTCATTGTATAATACACGTAGCTCTGATTCTGTGGGTTTATGATTTTGATAGGGGAATTTATAGAGCTATACCTTATGACGTACTCGGATGATTTCTTTCATTTGTGTTTACATCCAGATTCTAACTATAAAGAAAGTATTATAAGAAGAAGTGTGTGTGCTATCAGGCTAGTTTCTCCTTTTTGCTGCTTGAATAGTAGTGTGACCATAAATTTTCTTTGTTATTTTATTTCTTCTGGTATTGGCATAGATTTTGATAGTAAACCATGACATTTCTAAGGTATAGAGATTTTCTGTGGATCAATTTGTTCATTATTTTTTAGTAAGTTTTGTTTGATATAGCCATGTGAACAGAAAGAAAACTATTTTTTATGATCTCATTTTAAAAAATGCACTGTACAGTGATGTTCTTGTAAGCACTTGCATAAGAATTTCAGGTTTTGACTTTGATTTGGAATTTGAATAAGTGCCTAGTGTGCACACATTTGTGATGTTTCTTGCCTTGACGTTGATGAGAATCTGGACTTAAATTATCCTTTTCATGGCACAGGTGGAACATTTGCCCTCTATTCGTTACTTTGTCGGCATGCTAATGTTAGAACTATTCCAAATCAACATCGGACAGATGAAGAGCTGACAACATATAGCCGTTCCACTTTCAATGAGCAATCATTTGCTGCTACAACTAAGCGATGGTTGGAGAGAAATGCATTCAGAAGGAATGCACTTCTTATTCTTGTCCTTGTTGGCACTTGTATGTTGATTGGTGATGGGATTCTCACTCCAGCAATATCTGGTACGTTGATGACTACTGACTTATAAATTTTCTGTCGGTCTATCTATAAAATGCTTATTGCTTTGGCATATAATTTCTGGGTGCGATTGCATGTTTGTGTTTATGTTAGAACCTTTAAAAAATTAGCTAGATACCTATTGCTTATTCTAGGAAGAAATCATAGTGGTTTGTTTTAATGTGTACTGTACAATTTATTTTAATAACTACGTTCTTATTGCTTTATTGCAACAACTTCTGTTTAGCCATTAGAATGTTTTTGGTAATTCTCATGATAAATAGTTGGATGCTCGGGTTGCTAATGGGATCTGTGGGTAAAGAAATCCAATTGATGTATTGATACCTGGAGAATGATTAAAGGATAAAGTTTCATGTGATTATCATGTTTGGCATATAGCATGTACTTGTGGTTTATCTGGGGCCTGGAGTGTTTTCCCTTAGCTGTTAGTTTATGTTAGTTTTAATTTATTTCAATTCCCCTGGAAATGCTTAACCACTCTTCGATGACAGTTCTTTCAGCTTCTGGCGGGATCAAGGTAAACCACCCCAAACTGAGTAGCGGTATTTTTCTTCTCCTGAAATTCAACAAAACCTTGTCATTGCTTTTTCCTTTCTGCAACCAATTGTGTTGTTTTTTTTGCCTCGGTTTTCTAGCAATTTGGATTTCTGAATCTTTAACTATTCTGTTTTCTTTGGTGCAGATGTAGTCATAGTTGTTGCAGTTGTAATATTGGTGGGTTTGTTTAGCATGCAACACTATGGGACAGATAAAGTCAGCTGGCTCTTTGCCCCAATTGTGCTGCTTTGGTTTCTCTTAATTGGGGGTATCGGCGTGTTCAACATCTGGAAATATGATACTGGTGTTCTGAAAGCTTTTTCACCTGTACATATTTATCGGTATTTTAGAAGGGGAGGTAGAGATAGCTGGACTTCCCTGGGAGGGATTATGCTCAGTATAACTGGTAATTATCAAATGAATTGGTGGCTCTATGCTTGTGAAGTTTGAGTACATAAATCTTTTTCTTCCCCTACTGTTTAAACCTTTTAAAATTTGTTAACATCAAATCTAAGATCATAGCAGTATACTGATTCTTGTTACGAACTGCTACAGGTACGGAGGCACTTTTTGCTGATCTAGGCCATTTTCCAGTTTCAGCTGTACAGATTGCTTTTACTGTAGTTGTTTTCCCTTGTCTTCTTTTAGCATATTCTGGACAAGCCGCTTATCTTATGCAAAACAAGGAACATGTGGTTGATGCATTCTATCGTTCTATTCCAGGTAAAAAATCTTTTTTAGTTGGGTTTCCTAGCCTTCTATTGTTACTTCTTCATTTCCTGCAACTTCTTGTGAGGTGCATGTTATGGTCATTTTACTGTTATGCAATGCAAAAATAGAGAAAGATAAGCAATAAGAGGACAAATAACGAAATAAGCTCTCTTCTGTGGATTTTGAGGCATGTACTTAATGTGGAAGAAATGAAAATGTATGAGAAGTTCTCCTTCAAGTAGAGGTCTTGGGGATTAGGAATATCTTGCAACTAAACAGAGACTAGGAAATCCAGAGTTCAAACGCTCAAATTTTTCAATTTTCAAAATTTTATATGTTGGGCTCACTGTTAGGCTGTGGTGAAACTCATAGATATGATGTGGTAAGATATGATTCATGGTCACTGAAAATCATTGCTTGGAAATTTATTATCCCAGTTTTTTCCACAAACCACTAGAATAAATTTCAGTTGGAAAAACACAAAGCATCTTTGAGAATTTAGTCCTTGTTCTGATTTTAGAATGGCTATGAAGTGGCTAATGTAGGAATTTCAGATCATTTATTTGGAATCAAAGCTTTAGTGATTATTCAAGGATCTCAGAAAAGGAAAAGCCCACCAAGAGTGTTCAGCCCTACGGACGCCTTGTGGACTTGCATGAAGTTATCCTGAACACTTGTAATATGGAATTAAAAAGCTTCTCACAGCTTACTTTCCCACAAACATATGGTTTGACCATCAAAATTTCGGGACCAAACTCAAAGAACAGCTTCCTGTGTTGGTCAAATTTCATTTTTAATCCTGACTGCTTAGGCATATCTATCTCCATGTTTCGATGAACGTCTTATTGAGCTTGATGTTCTTATTAAGGTTGTGCTACCATCTTAACACTAGTCTTTCTCTTCCCATAGAAACAAATTTTTGATGAAGATGATGTTACTGGACAGATGCTAATTCATACCTTCTTTCTGACATGGCAGATAGAATATATTGGCCAGTGTTCATTGTCGCAACTGCAGCTGCTGTAGTTGCGAGTCAGGCTACCATAACTGCAACTTTTTCAATAATCAAGCAGGCTCTTGCACTTGGATGTTTTCCAAGAGTCAAAGTTGTACATACATCAAAAAAGTTCCTAGGCCAGATATATATTCCCGATATAAATTGGATCCTTATGATCCTTTGCATCTGCGTCACTGCTGGTTTCAAGAACCAAAGTCAAATCGGTAATGCTTATGGTAAGTTTATTGAAGAGAATGATTTATGTGTGGCTGAACAGGTGGCATGAAATTAACCTGATCCATCTTCTTTCTTTCTGAAGTTCAAACCAAGAAAAAGAATATCTTCTTTTATTCTGCTAATCTTTTGACTTTGCTATGACACCTATGCTAACTTTCTGGGAACAAGTTCCAAGAGCTTCATAAAATGTGTTGTTGAGAGTAACATGAGTCTCTTGCTTAATGCAACTTGTGATTACTAAAAGCAGATCAAAGTCGAATTTTACCAGGCAAATTTTGCTCATGTATTTTGTTTCATGCATTTAACTTCTTTATGATGCATTGCTCTAAATTGAACAAAATCCTGTGCAACAACAGGGACAGCTGTTGTGATAGTCATGCTGGTAACCACTTTGCTTATGATTCTAATCATGTTATTGGTGTGGCGCTGCCATTGGATTCTTGTCTTGCTGTTCACTGGCTTATCACTGGTTGTGGAATGCACCTACTTCTCTGCTGTACTCTTCAAGATTGGCCAAGGTGGGTGGGTGCCGCTTGTGATTGCAGCTGCCTTTCTTGTCATCATGTATGTCTGGCATTATGGTACATTGAAACGTTACGAGTTTGAGATGCACAGTAAGGTTTCTATGGCATGGATTGTAGGGCTTGGCCCCAGTTTAGGACTGGTGAGAGTCCCAGGGATTGGGCTTGTGTACACCGAGCTGGCAAGAGGGGTTCCCCGCATCTTTTCTCACTTCATTACAAATCTACCTGCCATACATTCTGTTGTTGTTTTTGTCTGTGTGAAGTACCTCCCTGTCTACACGGTCCCTGAAGAAGAGAGATTCCTTGTCAAGCGGATTGGACCAAAGAATTTTCACATGTTTCGTTGTGTTGCAAGGTATGGATATAAAGACCTTCACAAGAAGGATGAAGATTTTGAGAAAAAACTCTTTGATAGCCTATTCTTGTTTGTCCGGCTCGAGACTATGATGGAAGGATGTTCAGATTCAGACGACTATAGTTTATATGGGCCGCAAACTGAGCGGTCGAGAGAAGCCCTTTTAAATGATAATGTAAACACTGCTTCCTCGCTTGCTGATCCCACTATTTCATCCATCGACTCGATCGTGCAGATCAAGTCTCCATCACATGCAAATTTTACCAGTAGGTCGTCCGACCGAACTAGCAGCCAGGCGGAGGTTGACCAGACAGAATTTTTGAATAATTGTAGGGATGCTGGGGTGGTGCACATAATGGGGAATACGGTGGTGAGAGCTAGGAGGGATTCAAGATTCTACAAGAAGATAGCTGTTGATTATATATATGCATTTCTTAGAAAAATTTGTAGGGAAAACAGTGTGATTTTTAATGTTCCTCATGAGAGTCTCTTGAACGTCGGACAGATATTCTATGTATAAATATTTTTTTTATACAACTGTTGATAAGAGCAAGCTAAAAAGGAAAAAAAATTGTAGAAAATACAAAGAGAGCAAGCAAAAAGCAGAAGAAACAACGCACACATGCTGAGAAGAAGAGACAGTAGCAACATGGGAAAAGAAAATACAAAGACAACAGGAGCAAACCTGCCTTTTCAAGCGTTGATGGCAAGCAAGAGGAAAGCACAAACCCTGAGAAATTTGCAAGGAAGAGTATGTTGGCAAATAAACAAAACAATCTAAAATGATAATTAATCAGAAAACAATTGGCACAGAGAGTCCAAATTACAAAAAGCAAAGCAAAGTGAAGGAAGAAGCAGCTATCCCAACATTAGCAGCCTCAAATCTGATGATATGGAGCGTGATACAGCCATCACAATATCAATGATAAAGATGCCAAATCTCAGATGGAATCCAAAAAAGATTCTAAGCAAAATCCTTTGACAAATAATTCTTACACCAAATATGAAATCAAAATCTCCTTCATCTTATCTAGAAAAGAAGAAGAAGAAAAAACAACCTTATTTTAAGGCGTAGAAAAAGAGAAAAAGAGTTGAAACCATTGACACTGATATAAAGCAAAGGCTCTAAAACAAATCATATCAGCATAGAGCTATGAATACATCCCGACATAGTGATGGTTGAACATTTTCTAAGCGCTTTACAAGGCGCACAGTACTTATCTCTAACCTATCTCTATTGCTATTGCGAGTTGGCATGGCTATAATTCAATGATCGTATCTAGTTGATGTTGATATTTATTTGGATCTTGAATCTCTTGGCTATGTGATGTCTATCTCGTTGTTTCTCTGCTACATTTTCAAGAGGGAGAGGGAGGGAGGGACAAGGGTAACGTCAGATAATAGGAATATTTAAGGAAAAACTACTTAAAATATCTTGTAACTTAAGCGTCCGAACACTTTGTATACCAGATTACACTTTATATTCTACTATTTATATTAATTATATAATAATCAATATCTAAAATATTACAGGGTCATGAACAGCTTGAAAGTCCTTAATTAATTTATAGGGTGAACAGGAAAAGAAAAAAGATGCACGAAGGATATATATAGATAATATATTCAAAGAAAGTATTGGACAAAACACTAGAAAACACATAAAAGAAAAAGATAAGTCAACAGTTGGAGAAATAAAAAAGAACCGCAAACATAGAAGAACATGCAAGCACCACGCAAAACAAACAACAGAGAAAAATATATAGCGAAGTACATGGAATTTAAAATCATCATTCTACGTTAATATCGACAAAAAAACATGGCAAAACACTTAAGAAGCATAACATCCACATCCCAAAACATAGAATACAATGAGAAAAATAAAATAAAATGAGTAAGGAGCAGGAAAGAAAAAAACAGTACTAATCTAAAGCAAACCGAACCCTAAACCTAATGGGTTAGTCTTGGGTCGACCAAAGCATTTTCAACTCTATGCTTGGTGCACTTGGGGTCAGAGTTCTATATTTTGTTCATATATATTAAGATAAATTAATTATACACTTAACATAAATGCCATGCATTTCATACTTGTACATGTCTGAAAAGATTCTAGAGTCAAAGTTTAGGATACTCCAGCATAGTTTATTAGATGTAGATATACCAAATCTTCAAAAATTAGTAACGAGACTTGAACCTGAGATCCGAATCTTCTCTTACCACTTAAACCAACCTCTTAAAGGCAGCCATGCTTTACTCGGATTGGCCTTGCTAATTATTGCAATTGGGTTTACTTATTTGTTTCTTTTTCTGCCGGAATACGGCAAAACTCATATCTTCAATTTATCTAGAAAAAATTGTTCAACCTGTCGGATCAACTTGAGCCTATCAAAAAACAAAAAAAAAACCTGTATTCAAATAGAAGCAATCAAAAGAGATATGGATCAAATATTTTTGATCAAACTACACTTTCTAAAAAGAGACGAGAACAAGGGAGATACACTATACATTTAATGTTTTAAAAATACATAAATTTACTCTATAACTGTCTCAAGATAAATTTATTTTATATCATTATCTCCATCTTTTTACTAAATAATTTTTTTGTTTCCACTATTTCCATATTTTTTATATGGAAAGAATACCCAAATTAGTTTGTCAAATACTTGATTTATAGAGAGATATTGTTGGTATAGTTTGTAAATGAAAAAAAAAAATATATCTCATATTAAAAAGAAACACTCTCTCTTAAATATTTATAAACATAGATTTTTATTGTATAATAAATTAAATAAAAATCATGGCGGATGAGTTTTACATGGAGCTTAATGGGTGGCAATTTTGTAATCCAAACACTAGAAAGGTTCATCGTATGTATATCATCTGAGAATCACATGATGATTATGGCAATAGAAATAATAAATGGTACTTTTATAATTTTAACAAATATTCTCTTTGATTCTATAAACAATCCGAGACTTTTTAGAAAGCGTTTTATAATTAACCTTTATTAAACATGTCTTTATCTATAAAAGCTTCTGATGAGGTTAGAGAGCCATGTCTGCCCTGACAAGGATTGGGTTTATGTTAAAAAAAACAATCATGTTTGGCAAGTGTAACACAAAAAAACCGTTCCTTCCATACAAAATAAATAAATAAATTCATGAGGCTAATTTTTAAGGTGTAATAATAATAATAATAATAATAATAATAAATATACGTCTCCGTTAACATCTTTGTTTTTGTGTGTGTGAAATGATGGAAGGGTTTAATTGATTTTTCGTAGTTTGCTTGTAATCTTAAGTTTGCTGTTACTTAGAATGTGAAAGGTGTAGCATTTCATGAGCTCATTGCTCTTGTTTGCCATTTTTAGTATTATGTACAGTCAAATATTTATTCCAATTTTGACAACTGTGAACAAGTTCTATGTTTCCGCGGATTCTATTTGTTCACATTTGTCTACCTTTCCAGATTGGCTCTGGCTAATGTGAACCAGCCCTTTTCATTTTCATTTTGGGATTTGAAAAGACTCAATGCTGGATCCCACATGGCACCATAGTGTAATGCAATATCATGCCATTTAGGGTCACTGAATTTGGTTTGATGTTTATGTTCCGTTCTGTTCTGTCTTTTTTTTTTCCTTGTAATGAATTATTACAAGTTGATGACAACTTTTGGGTTTCCAGCTCTCTTCAGGTTTTGTCTAGGCTTGGGATTTTTTCTGGCGAGAATGAGCAGTTTGGGGAAGAATTAAGAAGACTAAATAAAGGAGATTGATTATAGCAGAGAGGTTTCTTGGTGAAAGGAGAAGAATTGTTGGAATTGGACTGGAGATGGCCTCGTTATCAATAGATAACGAGGAAATTGGTAATAAAGGTAGAATGTGGGCCTTGCAGCAGCAGCTTGATCCACCTATGGATGAAGAGGGTGGGGGGCTTAGGAACAGGTATGATGAAAAGGTATATAACATTATCCTTTGTAATTCTTGGTTTATGGAAATAGACAGCAACCGCTATTACAGAAGCCCAGGCATGACCTAACTATAGATTCAAATTACAAAAGGTTTTTAAATTCCCCAAGTAATCTAAACCAAATTACTTGTTCTTTGCATTTAGCTGGAAATAGAGATGGGGGTGAAGAGGTAGTTATAAATGTTAATCAAGAATTGAATTCCTGCTGTTTATGATGCCTGCCAGCATGCTATGCAGTTGTATTTCTGTATGTGGAGTCATAGAATGTAGGATGCCAGGAAAAATAGTGGATTAGAATAGCGTAATTGCAAGATCCTCGAAAGATTGTTTTCATTGCTCATTCAGCTCGTTTCTTTCAGGACTCTTCTACTTTATTTCTCCTTCAGCTTGCATTCCAAAGCCTTGGTGTGGTGTACGGAGATTTAGGCACATCTCCTTTATATGTTTTCTACAACACATTTCCTGATGGAATCAAGGATCCAGAGGACGTGATTGGAGCTCTATCACTGATTATATATTCTCTCACTCTCGTCCCTCTCCTGAAATATGTTTTCATTGTTTGTAGGGCAAATGATAATGGACAAGGTAAAGTAAACTCAAACTAATGTTGATGAAACCATTAAATTTCTCTGACCTTTTATTCTCTTTCTGGTGCAGGAGGAACATTTGCTCTTTATTCGCTGCTCTGCCGACATGCAAAACTGAAGACGATACCCAACCAAGACCATTCTGATGAGAAACTAACAACTTATAGTCATTCTACATTTCATGAAAAATCCTTTGCTGCAAAGACCAAGAGATGGTTGGAAAGACATACATTCAGGAAGAATTCACTTCTTGTTCTCGTTCTTGTAGGCACTTGCATGGTGATCGGGGATGGAATTCTCACTCCGGCCATTTCAGGTTTTCAGGATTTAGTGCCTGCCTTCTTACTTTTGTTCGCCAAAATTCTTCTTAGAAGATGTTGATAATACCATCTTTTGCAGTTTTATCGGCTGTTCAAGGAATCAAGTTAGGCCGTCCTGAGATGAGTACTGGTATCTCCTTGCTCCGAGACTAAATAATCTGACGCACTGGTTCCTGTCGCAAGACAGTTCCCTCATCTCCTAATCTTTCAATGTTCCACTAATTTAGGAGATTTTCCTCTGACTGTGTACTTTATTTTCTCTTGTACAGAAATTGTTCTTGTTGTTGCCGTGATAATATTAGTAGTTTTGTTCTGTCTGCAACACCGTGGTGTAGAAAAAATTACCTGGATTTTTGCCCCTATTGTCCTCCTCTGGTTTCTTTTAATCGGAGGTATCGGCATATACAATATTATCAAATATGATAGCAGTGCTCTGAAAGCTTTTTCACCACTGTATATATACCGATATTTCAAAAGGGGTCGGAAAGAGAGCTGGACTTCTCTTGGAGGTGTTATGCTCAGTATAACAGGTAAACTTTTATGTTTTATCAGTTAATTTCTGTCTTTTTCTTAAATCCCTTTTAATGTTCATAAAATAATTTAACTAAATTTGTAGTATTCAATTCTGATGTCTAGTTGTGAACCATTACAGGGACGGAAGCCCTCTTTGCGGATCTATCCCATTTTTCAGTGGCAAGCATACAAATTGCTTTCACAGTAGTAGTATTTCCGTGCCTTCTGTCAGCCTATTCTGGACAAGCTGCATACCTCCTGAAAAACTCGGATAATGTAGTTGATGCATTTTATCGATCTATTCCAGGTTTGTTCCGATCTTCAGCATGTCTGTGCGTGCAAAGTTCTTGTAGGCTCCTGCTGAATAGAAAATAGTTTTAGGTGTCCTTTTATTTTGTTGAAATAAAAGGTACTTGTCTCAGATTGGATCCGTCAGCCAAGAGAAAAACAATATAACTTAGCGTGTTCCTTAGAAATTTTTTAAGTTGTTTATAATGCTTCATTCTCTGCAGTAAGTGGCGGTCCAATACATAGTGAATCTTTGTATTGTGCAGATAGCATATATTGGCCAGTGCTCATTATTGCGACAGGCGCTGCAGTTGTTGCTAGCCAGGCTACCATAACTGCAACTTTTTCAGTGATCAAGCAGGCTGCTGCAGTATATTGTTTTCCTAGAGTTAAAGTTATGCATACATCAGAGAAAATGCTGAGCCATATATACATCCCAGAAATTAATTGGATCCTTATGATTCTTTGCATCGCTGTGACAGTTGGTTTCAGAAATCAAAGCCAAATTGGAAATGCTTCTGGTATGTGTATTATCTGCGAATTTATTTGAATTAACAGAAGTAAAAACATATCGCAGTAGAACTTCAAATCTGACATCCTTCCGTTTTTGAGGAACAGGGTTCAAATTTAGTCGAGAGATTGACAATGCTAACAAAAACCTCCTTGTAACAAAATATGGTCATGCATTAGTGTCACAGATTCTAGGCCTCGACATGATAGTAAGATCTTAGTGATAATGATATCTGAAATAATCTACAATCAGACTGACCAACATTTTCTCTTATGGGTTATCACTTGTAATTTCTATGGCCTTCAGATTATTTTTATTAACAATTTTCTTCGATGCATCCTGTTGGTCATTCATTAGATTGCTGCATGTTAAATTCTCTTGGAAACTTTTTCGAACGACACTTTTTCCCGTGTTTTCTTTTTGGACACTAGTAATCAGAAACACTCATCATTAAATGCATGTAGTGGTTGATGTCAAGCAGGTGATAGTGATGCCTTAATTGTACAAGGCAATACTACATCATATTTGTCAGCTCTAAAACCTAACTTTCTTCCTTACAAATTACTTGAAACAATTCCATTTCTAGCTTCTTCTTTTTTTCCAAAAAAACAAAAAAGAGAATATCAGAATTATGTAAATGTCATAGGCCATTTCATGTCTCGACAGGAATTGCAGTTGTGATAGTCATGCTGGTGACGACAGCCCTTATGGTTCTAATCATGTTATTAGTATGGCGGTGGCATTGGATTCTTGTCCTAGTATTCACCCTGCTATCCCTGGTTGTGGAGGTTACTTACTTTTCTGCTTTACTCTTCAAGATCAATCAAGGTGGTTGGGTTCCTCTAGTAATTGCTGCAGTCTTTTTAACCATCATGTGTGCTTGGCATTATGGGACAATGAAACGCTACGAGTTTGAGGTGCATAGCAAAGTTTCAATGCCATGGATTCTTGGGCTTGGCCCAAGCTTAGGTCTTGTTCGGGTGCCTGGCGTTGGACTTGTATACACTGAACTAGCCAGGGGGGTTCCTCACATTTTTTCGCACTTTTTTACCAACCTACCTGCACTCCATTCTGTTGTGGTTTTTGTCTGTATAAAGTACCTTCCAGTCCATACAGTCCTGGAAGAAGAGAGATTCCTTGTAAGGCGGATTGGATCCAAGGATTTCCACATGTTCCGTTGTGTTGCAAGATATGGCTATAAAGACCTTCATAAGAAGGATGATGATTTTGAGAATAAGCTCTTTGACAGCCTTTTTCGTTTTGTCAGGCTTGAGAGCATGATGGAAGGGTTTTCAGATTTGGATGAATATAGCTTAGATGATGAGCTGACTAGGGAATTAAGAAATGGCCTTTCGGGTTATAATGGCGACGAACTTTCTTCCACTGTCGATGAAACCATCTCTTCAGTTGGTTCAACGACTGTAAATTCTGAATTGCAGGCAAACAATGCTATCCTGACATCCAATCAGGTGATCAGCCAAATCACGAATGGTGAGTTGCAACTCTTGAGGAACTGTAGAGATTCTGGAGTGGTCCACATTCTAGGGAATACAGTAGTGACAGCAAGACAGGATTCCAGTTTATGGAAGAAAATAGCAATTGATTATGTGTATGCTCTTCTAAGAAAGTTGTGCAGGGAAAACACTGTGGTTTTCAATGTTCCTTGTGAGAGTCTATTGAATGTTGGCCAAGTTATCCATGTATAATATTTTTTTTTATCGAAGAGTAGATCATGTTTTTGGTCTTTCCATCCAACTTACTGATTCTATTCTGATTTTTCTGCGGCACATTGTGGTCAACAATGATGACAATCATCCAAGCAAAAAAAAAATTATTTTTTCTTTCAAAATCCTTTGCAGGTATACTGGAGTTGTTCATAAGTCATATCGAACCTCATCTAAACATGCTTGATTTGGTTTTATTAGTTCTTTCCTTGAGAGGCAGAAACAATTTCCCACCTAACTACAATGTCCCTTCTCTCGGTGTTTGTTATGGATCACCCATGACATCATGATAGCCTGAGATCGGTTCCTATGTAATGTAAGGGGTGTTCTTCCTTTCCAGCATGGTTTGAAAAAAGTTTTGGTAAATTACTACTTTTTAAAAAATAATAAAAACCTTACTCTTCAAAAACGACATTTTAAAATATTGTATTTAGGAAGTGCGAAAGTTTCTAAATGCGAAAGTTTACCAAATTGTACAGTTTTTTATTTAAATAAAATTCACGAATGCTTAATTTACCAAAATTTCTTCAAAAGGTGCTAATTTTTTTCTTATCATCATGTATGTGTGGCATTATGGTACCAAGAAACGTTATGATTTTGAGGTGCACAGCATGGTTTCGATGGCATGGATTCTTGGGCTTGGTCCCAGTTAGGACTAGTTCGTGTCCCTGGAATCGGACTCGTTTATTCTGAACTAGCAAGAAGAGTGCCCCACATTTTTTCCCATTTTATCACAAACCTTCCTGCCATCCGTTCAATAGTTGTTTTTGTCTGTGTGAAGTACCTTCCCGTCCACGCAGTTCCTGAAGGAGAGAGATTCCTTGTAAAGCTGATTGGACCCATGATTTCCGTATGTTCCGTTGTGTTGTAAGAAAACTCTTTGACAGTCTTTCCACATTCGTCCGGCTTGAGTCCATGATGGATGGGGGTTCAGACTCAGATGACTACAGTATATATGACCAGGAAACTGAGCAGCAGAGTGAGATGTTCTTCTGAATCAAACTGGCAACTCAGTGCCATTGAACGTGGATGGAACAATTTCATCAGCAATCAGGTCTATTAATGGCCATCTGCATAGTAACAGGGTCATCGCATCGTCTGGTCTTCTAAGCAGCCCATCTGAGATAAATGAGTTAGAATTTATGGGTGTCTGTAGAGATGCAGGTATTGTTCACATACTGGGGAATACAGAGGTTCTGGCACGCAGGGATTCAAAGTTGTATAAGAAAACAGCTGTTGATTATATATATATGCTTTTCTTTGGAAGATATGCAGACAGAACAGTGCAGCTCTAAATGTTCCTCGTGAAAGTCTCTTAAATGTATGACAAGGAAGAGTGCATCATGTTTACTGCATATAAATGGACTTGTTTTCTTGGAACATAACTGTGTAGCGATTTTGTTCTTTCCTGACACGGGACTGATATGAAGGTGACCATCGACAGAACAGATGTGAATCACTAGCTTCCAAAGATCAACTCTCCCTTTCGTCATTTCATGATGGATTTTGATTTTTCACAAAACTATCAAAAGCTAATAAAAGAACAAAACCTAGGGTTTTGTTGATTACTGATCTGGTAGTGTTTCTCTCCCTCCCTCCCTCCCTCCCTCTCTCTCTCTCTCTCTAACAGCTAAGGCCCTAATTCTTGACTGGAGGGGACACTGACGACCTCTGCCCTTCCATCACTTGGATATGCTTTCTTTATTTTGACCATGAAAATCTAGCAACGTATGTTTAATTTAAGAAATCAAAACACTGTTATTCTTTGGGGCAAACACATACAGTTGACTTTCATTAGCATTAGCAAGTGTCCTGTTGCCCATACAGAGCTTTTGTATGATCAGCCAGTCCCCAGAGCTAAACTCTGCAGCCAGCTACTGTGAGGGATTTATTTTGTTTGGTGAATAAACTTGATTTTTCATGTCATAAAGGGTATATAAGATGCAAATAAGCACTGGATCAAGCACTCAACAAGGGGGACTACCACCAATCCATACGAATGATGGAGCAAATATTTAAGAAAGCTTCATTTTCTAAGCCATCAAGTGAGAAGGGTTCGAGACTCATGAAGAGACGCTAAAAAGAACTTCACAAGTAATGCTGCTCTGACAAGAGTGATACACCTGTCTTCCAGCTATCTTTTAGGGAAAAGAAGACAGCTGCTATATCAATAGTCACGTTGAACCCGAGAAGCACATAGTTAAAGTACAACGGCTTTGCTTGGGAATAAAAGCCGGTTTGTTTTCTACAGTTTTTCCGAGCATATTTGCTACACAAACTGACAAAAGGAAACCTCGGAACCAGTTTTTCATAGTTTTTTACATGTAAAGGAAAACAAATAGATCAAAGGACAAAATTTAGCTATTTCATTTTGACTTGTTGAGTAGAAAGTTGAGTTAATGCATGTACACCCACAGGGCAATACAAATTTATTTTGTATCCCAAAACTGATTGATCTAACTTATGAATATTTCTATAACAATACACTTGGTCGTCAAAAAGGATATATATATAAAACCTTTGAGGCTTATGTACGGAATATAGGGGCATTTGCTTTAACGGAAATCTTCATTATTCAGCACCCTTGCTGGCCATGTAGGTGTTGACTAATTGCATTTGCACATCCTGAGAAACAGGTGAATGTTCTTTGTATTCCATTGTGAATTCACCCTTTCCCTGTAAAAAATGTGAAAGATCAGTATATAAGGCGGTACATGCAAATATAGAGAAAAGAAACACTAGGCACTTTAAAGAGGGAAGTCATTCGAATTTCCAACTCATGGTCACCTGTGTCATTGAACGAAGAGAAGTTGAGTAACCAAACATATTGTTCAAAGGCACCTGAAAAGTCAATCACAGGATCTCACAGTCCATTAGTGTGGGGGTTAAAGCATCACCAAAGATATCATGACTGCGGTATCCTTAGCGCTTGTTTTATTTATTTATTTTTCTTTTGGGTTCAGAACTAGGCCTCAGATACTAAGAAAATAGAGGGAGAAAGTTATGCTTACATGGACGGTTATTATAGAGTCATCCCCATCCTGGTCATTTCCAACAATCACTCCTTTCCTCCTATCATATGGCAAACACACAAACAATTTGAGTTCCAGAAAAAGCTAAGAAACAATGATAATATACTACATGGGTACAAAAACCACTCACTTGTTAATGTCACCCGCTACGGTTCCCTGAAACTCTGTTGGTACTTTCAGTTCCACCAGCATTACAGGTTCCAGTATCACAGGTTTTGCAGCTGCGTAACACTGTTTAATAGGGGTGAAATAAAGAAAATCAGAACTAGATGCTCCAAATATGGGTACAGCCTATTCATATGGGAGAGTTCACCTCTAAACACAGGATAAGGGAAGAACCTGTCTAAAAGCATATATTGATGCTAATTTAAATGCAAGTTCACTAGAATCCACAGCATGGGCAGCGCCATCTGTCAAAGCAATTCGAAGATTTTCTACTGGATGCCCAATTAAAGAACCCCTGTACATGCAAGAGCGAAAAGCTCACAAATTTTATCATCTGAGACCACACATCTTTTCACGCGGGTCTATATTATGAATGGAAAAAAGAAATGAAAAGAAGCTCCCAAAACAATTCCAATACCATATGCAGATACTTCACATCATTGTAGTTATAAAAGTTCTCATTCAAAAAGAAGGCATGATGCATTGTCAAACACAGCTGACAGGATAGATTGTTCAACTAAAAAGAGCTTTAAATTTTCAGTTTCAACTTATGTTGTCCTGAGGGCGAAACTAAGAGAGAGAGAACTACTTAAATACTTATGGGATAATATAGGAACCTTCTAAAAAACAACAAAATATGGACTATAATTTATGTTGCCAAATGCTACTCACGAATTGGCAGCTTCCTTGAATCCCTTCTCAATAGAAGGAATGAAGTTTGATGGTATAACCTGTCCTACAATCATGTTATCAAACTCAAACTTAGTTGTTGACCCCTGTGGAAGCGGCTCAATGTACCTGTACATAGAAAAATACAGGAAGGTAATCCCTGGGATCAGATTTATAAAGTTGTAGTTTGGTTCAAATTTGATCAGATAGTTCTGAAAATACAAAGCAAATTCAAACAACTAGCAATAACAGGAGTACCTAGGCAGCAGCTTGACACGTCCTATACATAACTACTGCATTGATTGATATACTGCTAAAAGATGTGCGGTGAAAAGCAGATGATAGTTGAGGACACCAATAGGACAAATTAGATACCATAACAATTTAATTTCAGAGTGAGAAATCAACACCAAACACTTACCCGCATACCCGTCCATATTGTCCTTGTCCTCCAGTTTGCTTCTTATGTAAATAATCAAATTCAGCACGCTGAGTGATTGTTTCTCTGAAGTTCACACGAGGCTTCCCAACACTTGCATCTACCTTTTCAAGCCAAAGTTGTGGAAGAACGTAAATTAACAAAGGAGAATATTTCCAACCAGAAAAGAAATCGACGGGGAAAAAATCATAAAAGGTAGATACCTTGTACTCTCTCCTAATCCGTTCCACATATATGTCCAAATGCAACTCTCCCATTCCAGAAATTATGGTCTACCCACAAAAGTATCACGCATCACACCAACAAGTTATCATATGCTTAAAGAAACAGAAAGTGAACATTTAAAAAAAAACAAACCTGCCCACTCTCAGGATCCAAGCCAACACGGAAAGTGGGATCCTCTTTCTGAAAACGATTCAAAGCTTTTGAAAACTGGGAAAAATACCAAACGAAAAAAATTTATATCGATTGGAGGGCAGGATACTTCAAGCAATGTAAGACTCCAAATTCTCTCTCCTAAGACCCTCATATCTGGCTATAATTTATAAATTGAGCGCCACGAAATCATGGGAAATTCCATTTCCTTTGCACTTACTTGTCCTCCAGAGTCTTTTGAGATTGGTTGAATGGCCAATGACATAACTGGCTCAGGGACGTTCATAGAGGTCATAGTGTATTTAACTGATCCATCAGTAAAAGTGTCTCCTTTTCACCCAATAACAACAGAAATAATTAATTAAAATGATTAAATAACATTGATGAAAATGAAAGAAAAATGTAAAATTTAGGTGAAGAGTCAGTTCCTATTCCAACCAATCAAAGTATCTCAAAAGTTGTCCCGTGCCCAAGTATAGAAGTAAATCCTTTTTTTTTCCAGCAACAGACATGTTTTACTTGTAGTAACTTCTGGTGCCCATGAACACTCTCCATGAAGAACTATGAAGAAAACCAATACAAAAATAAAACATCGGTGACTTGGCATGTGAAGGACTAACCTGAAGCACAATCCACACCGAACACAGCAACTATTTGCCCCGCATGTGCCTCTTGAATGTCCTGTAGCATAAAATTCCCCGAAGATGAGAAAGTATATCAAGAATACAGCAGAACAAATGTAATCTTATTCATCCATAATGACATAAACATAAATTGAAGAGAAATATCGGAGTGCAATAACTAACCTCCATTTCATCAGAGTGCATCCGAACCAAACGAGGAATCTATAACGAAATAATATTAGGACTGTAATGAAGTAGAAGCCAGATCACATTACAGGCCCAAAAACTTACCTTGATCTTCTTGCCTGTGTTTACATTAATTATAAAATCACCCTTGCGAATTACACCCTCGTAGATTCTTCATTAAAAAAAAAGGGAAAGAAAGAAGGAAAACAAAAAATAGTAAATGTTAGCACGTCTACTGTCTAGTACTAATCTAACAGATCATATTCATGCAAAACCTGCGAAAGCATTAAATGAAAACTAAACCAGCAATAAGTCATGCCTTAGATATGTCAACTGACCAAAACGACCTTCTTCTAATTTAAAAGCCAATGCCACAAGTGGTCCATCTGGAGTTCCAGACAACACAACCTGCACCCAGCCTTGAAACGTAATTTGTGGAGAAAATAGTATAAATTAAGATTAAATTGTTAAACTGAATACCTTCTCTTCATCCTTGGTTTGGTCAAGAGCATAGTTACCAACTTCAGTGGGACAAGGCAAATAACTAAGTACACCATCTAGAAGTGGCTGTACTCCCTATTGGAATAAAATGAAAAAGAGAAGATATTATAAATAAACAGAAAAGTGAATGAACAGAATGATTACCACCAACTATACCCAAATGACTCAAAGATACAGGAATCGAGAAAACAAAAGGAGAAATAAACTACCTTGTTCTTGAATGCACTGCCCATGAATACAGGTACAAATTTCTTCGCTACAGTAGCCCTGCGAATTGCCTCCTACTCGAGAAGATAGATGAATTCTAAAGTTTAAGGCCAAAGTAATTGCATACAAACACAAAATGTAATTTATTGCCGATCTCAAGAAAGTTTATTTTACAGCTCTTTTACATGTGTTGATGAGACATTTGACAATAATGACACATAAATTTTAAAGCTAGGCCCCACCAACTGATGTGTCAGAGAAAAGAGCATAATGACTTAAGAGTTGATGTATCTTGTACCTACACTAGATAGGTGCTGAAAAATCACAGTTCATGAATGTTGTTTTCTTTAAGAAAAACATTTTTTGTCTCTAGATATACCTCAAGGTCAGAGGATGAAATAGGCTCATCTGTGAGAAAAGCATCTGCAAGTTTATCATCAACTTCAGAAACTGTTTCTACTAGTTCACGCCGTTTTTCTGCAGCTAAGGCCTCCATCTCAGCTGGTATTTCTGCAGTGACAACTTTTTCACTGAAAAATGAAAAGAATAGTCTTCAAATGGAACAAAATTATAAACCAAAGTTACACAACAAAATAAAGTAATCAAACATCATAGGTGTTCATGTACTCACCCATTTGAGCCATGGAAATAATATGCTTTCATCTTTACAAGATCAATAAGGCCTTGCAAATCATCTTCCAGCCCAATTGGAACTTGCACTGCTGCACTATGATGTCTTAGTTTAGACCTTGCCTAAGAAAATGAACCACAATAATCAGCAATGAGAGGAAGATTCATAAAAGAAAAAGGGAAAAAAATTATAAACATCACTAAATAGACAGTTCATCACAGAAAGAACCATCGAACTCAAAACTACAACACACATGTGATTGACTTGATCGCAAAGGACTATAACATAAACAGCAGAAAACTTCCATCATTAACAAAACAGATTTGGCAAAAACCTAAAGAATGAAATTAATTGATTTCTTTAATATAAAATAACACCCATGATATAATGAAAAGTAACACAACCATACCTGGTTTAAAACTTTCCAGGGATCAGCTCCCATTCGATCAAGTTTATTAATAAAAGCAAGCCTAGGCACCTCATATCTCCTCATTTGCCTATCCACAGTAATAGACTGACTTTGCACTCCACCCACGCTACACAAAACCAGAATTGCACCATCCAACACTCTCAGAGCCCTCTCCACCTCTATTGTAAAATCCACATGTCCTGGCGTATCAATTATATTCACCTACATCACCACAGCAAAAACCATCACTGTTTTACAACAAGCACTAATTCACCAAATAGATATGACCGATGCTTCAGAATCCGTTAACTAAAAAAAAGTACAGTGCCAATCTAAGAACACAAAAAAAGCAGTAAAGACAGCATAACTTAATACCCAAAAAAGTCCAAATTCATGTAGAAAAGTTTCAGAATGTTTCACATCAAAACTTTTTCCCTTCTCTGCTTATACAAGCTACTAGTTACGATACATTACCATGCCTTGCCTACTCCATCACAGTTATCTTTACACGTGTCTTATATTTTTCTAACAGTAAGGAACAATAGTTATTGTTTAAAACAAAACAAAAAAAGAAGAAGAAGAAGAAGAAGAAGAAAACAAATTGCATAGACACCTAGTTCCCAACAGGCCATCAATTTACCACCCAAGCAAATTTACATTTGTTTTTTTTATTAAAACCTTACAAGGGCAGGGAAAACCTAAATCAATCTATCTTTAATACGCCGAACAATTAAATTTCATTTTTTGAATAAGAGAACTAATGTAATTCATGAAACACAATTAGCAATCTTACAAAAACTTCCTAGCAAACCAACGAATCAAGTCCCAATAGAACTTCACAACATATTCCTAGTTATGCTCTTTAAACACTAAACTTGAGAAAACAACCTAACAATACAAACTAATGAACCCAAACTCGCAAATGCTTTCTCCAACCAACTTGCACGTCGAAACCACTTTCCTAGTAGGGGAAAGAAAAAACTCACAGAAATCCAATCATTCATTTCATATAATCTCGAGCTTGTCAATAAATAAAACTCAATTAACTCAAAAGATAAATAAACATAAACTCATCAAAAATAACAAAAACCCAAAACTCCGTTCTCCAAAACTGCATCTTTTAACACATAAGCTGCCCAATCAAGCCGGGGAAAAAAAAAACCTTTTTCAACCCCAAATAAACAAAACATCACAAAATCCACAATTGACAAAAACCACCAAATAGAAAAAAAAACAAAAAGAAAAGACAAAACCATCGAGACTTCCCAATGCTTCGGAACTAAAACAAACACAAGCAGCACAAACTCGAACAAAATTCGTCATTTTTTCCGAAACGTTTCGACTTGACGTGCAAGGGTTCCGAAACGTTTCGAAGTTTGAAGTACCTGATATCCATTCCACGTGCAGTAAGTAGCAGCAGACTGGATAGTGATCCCCTTCTCTCTCTCCAAGTCCATGGAATCCATCTTAGCCCCAACTCCATCACGACCGCGAACCTCATGAATCTCGTGAATTCGACCAGTGTAATAGAGTATGCGTTCAGTAAGAGTGGTTTTACCGGAGTCGATATGAGCTGAGATACCAATGTTTCTTAGTCTGTCCATCGAGTCCTTCCACCGTGGCTCCTTTTCTTCTTTAGTGGTGACGCGTGCAAGGTTGGAGAAGTGGCGGTGTTGCTGGATTTGGAAGTTGCCCTGGAGGAGAGCGGCGTTTGGGGAAGTTGACGGTGTCTTTTTGGAGCGGAAGAAGGTGTAGGAGAGGAGGCGTGATCCATTTTGGAATCGGGTCATGGTGGTCGATGGATTCCCGATTCCGTAAAACCCTAAACCCGAAGAGAGGTTTAGAATATGGGGTTTGAGAAATGCAGTGGCAGGAGTGGTGGCCGGTCTAGTCGGGTCGGGTAAAAGGGTCTTTTTGTATCTTTGATTGTGTTATTTTAAGTTTTGTGGTAGTTTGGGTTAGTGGATAGATTAATTAACACTCTACCAAAAAAAAAAAAGGTACAGTAATTGAAAAAAAATGTGAAATTGAATTTAATTTATCATTGATATAAATTAAGAATATATTTTATATCATTTTTCCATCAAATAATTCATGAGAATTTAATATGATGTGATATTTAAATTCTGAAAACCAAGTCTATTGATCCCTCGGTTGTTCAGCATCTATTCATTCATCACTTGAATGCTAAATATTATGAGTTGTGCATGAATCTAATTTATTTATTTTTTAAAAATACTAAAAGAAAAGGTGTTTTTATCATGCATCATATAACAAAATTCTATTTATTTAAATAGTGTTATGTGTTTTTTTATGGTTTCTTGATTTAATTTATGTTATTTTTATCGATCTTAATTTTATCTTGATTTTAATAAAATAATTAAAAAATATGGTGTTTTTACTATACACCGACAAAACATTATTCATTTAACAAAATACTAAAAGATGTAGTGTTTTTATTATGCACCACCTCACAAAATATTATTTATTTTAATAGTGTTATGTTTTTTTTATTATTAATTTATGTTTTTTTTTATCAATTTTAATTTTGTTTTTTAACATTTGGTTTTAGCAAAATACTAAAAAAAGTGGTGCTTTTAATATGCACTACCTCGTAAAACACTATTCATTTTAATAGTGTTATTTTTTTCTTTTGGTTTTCTTGGATTTTTTTCTTGTTAATTTTAATTTTATCTTTTAACATTCGGTTTGTTGGGAATTAGACTTCATGATTTATTTTTATTTATTTTCTATAAGGTAATCTAAATCTCATGACTCAGGATGCAAGTTTGGTAAGTTAACTAGGTTAACTTAGATTTGTTTTAATTGATTTTTTTTTAATTTTATCCTTTAAATTTTTATTGATTGAACATTAGGTTTCATAATTTATTTTGGTTTGTTTTCTATGAAGTTATCCTGTTTTCATGACTTAAGTCACCAATTTGGCAGATTAACATAAGCTGACTCTAGTTATTTTTCAAGTTTTTTTTAATTATTTTTTTATTTAATTTTATTGATTGAGAATTTGCTTTTATAATTTGCTTTTTATGGGGTTATCTTGACCTTATGATGTAGGTTGCGTGTATAATAAATTAACTAAAGTTGACTCGAGTTATTTTTTGATTTACTTTCTATGAGGTTATCCAGATCTTATGATCCAGGTTACAAGTTTGATGGATTAACTCAAGTCGACTCGGGTTATTATTTTACTTTTTTTTTTATTTTTTTTTAAATTGTATCCTTCAACACTTGGTTAATTGAGAATTTGGTTTTATAATTTGTTTTGATTTGCTTTCTATAGTGTTATCTTGATCTCATGACTCAGAGTGTGATTTTGAAAAGTTAATATAGGTTAACCATGGTCTTTATATTTTTTTTAATTGATTTTATTTTCAATTCCATTATATAATATTAGGTTAATTGAAAATTAAACTTAAAAAATTCTTTCAATTTACTTTCTATTGGGTTATCATGCTCTCATGATTAGGGTTATAAAATTAACAAGTTAACTATGATCGATCCAATATGTTTTTTTTTTAATATCATCTTGATTTTTTTTAAATCAAACTTCTTTTTTTATTGATTGTTTGGGTTGTTTTTGAACTTATTAAATTAACCGAATCATATCAAGCTAACATTCACATGATTTAATTTTTTTTTTACAAAAAATATTAGCAAAACATGAATTTTTTTATGTTAAAAGAAAATTGATCTAATCGGTAATAATCTACTTTTAATTAACAAAAGATTAGTGCATGCATTGTGGATTGTGAGTAGACTCTTCATGGTGCAGTGATGATTTTGACCTCGGCTTTGTATAATATTTGTTTTAAAAAAGAGTGTAAAAACAAAAAGATTAAAAAACAAATTAAAAATAAAAAAATAATATAAATAAATCAAATGTAGAACAATAAATATTCAAAATGTAAAGAATAAAAAATAATATTTTAAAAAAAATATAAAAAAAATAATGAAAAAACAAAAAAAAAATAATAAAAAATGAT
>Ga0307515_10005279_pt1 | contig 26261 bp, 1 predicted proteins | sample 17_EM_MG_FD_194513 | JGI IMG/M metagenome (GOLD analysis project Ga0307515, IMG submission 194513) | Populus trichocarpa ectomycorrhiza microbial communities from riparian zone in the Pacific Northwest, United States - 17_EM | ecosystem: Host-associated > Plants > Roots > Unclassified | place... | reverse complement strand
CCTCTAGAGATCCTAGTATAGTGTTTTCCTTTATTTTTTTTCTGTTGCCAGCTGCTTTTCCACTGTCCTAGTATTTTTTTCTCTTGCTGCTCTCCCTATCTGCTTAGTATTAAAGATATACTTTAATGCCTTAGCATAGAGGCCCTAATTATCTAAACATTCCAGCACTTCGTGGACGTGTTACTTATATTAATCCTTATCTTCTAAGTAAATTAAGATGTTATCTAAATAGATAATATATATACGGTTAACTAGTCCCCCTAAGGCTCTATAAATATATAATTAGAATATTATAGGCGTATTAGCTAGCCTAAAAGGCATTACCAGATACTTAAAGTGGCTATATTAGGTCTTAAAAGCGGTCTTTTACTTATCCCCTTCTTTAATACGGAGCCTATAGTAGGCGTCTTATAGATCTAGCTTTATAAAGATCTTCGCCCTAAATAGTTAATCCAGCATTTCACTAACTAGTAGTAGTAGGTAACGGTTCTTAATTATAATCTTATTAAGACCGTAATAATCTATATATAGCCTTATAGTTCTATCTAGTTTTAAAATAAAAAGGATTAGTACGCCTAACGGCGACTTATTAGGCTAAATCTACCCATTTTCTAGTAACCCATTAAGATACTCCCGTAGGATCTTAAGCTCTTTACGCAAGAGGTTATAAATAAAAAGGTTTAGTAGTTATTTACCTTTTTTTAGATTAATTATATAATTATACTCCAAGTTCTACAGTAGGACTTTTGCTCTCCTACCCGAAAATACCCTTAGTAAGTCCCTTAGGCCTACTAGAATATTTAATAAATTAGAATTGCGTTTATCCTTTATATTATTATTAGGTAAGTTCTAGAGCTCCCTTAAAATACTTACGGGCAGCGCTGTACGCTATAGTAGTTACTTATATATAGTTACCACTATATATTATACCGTTTTATATAGTAGCTAATAAAGGGTAAAGAAATCCTTAAAATAGCGCTTAAGATGCCGTAGTATACTCTCTATATATTGCTTAAGCTATAGTAACCCATAACGTATTCTATAAGCGAGTGACCAATATAAGCAAGTGACTAAAACCAATTCCTTACCAAAATCTATAAAATTCACAACGATATATCTTAATAACGACTAAATAAAACACTCTAAATTTTTAAAATTAAGCTTTTATATATACTCTAAAGCCTATATTAAAATTTAAAACCAATAAAACTACTAGTTATTAAGGTATAATAATTTATTTAAATTTAAAGACTAAAACTTAATATTTTAATAATTATAAGGTTTTATCCCATTAAAATTTAATTATAACTTTTTTAGACTAATATTTATAATCTATTAAAATTTTAGAGTTTTTTATTCAGTCGTTATTAAGATATTTTATTGTGAATTTTATGGATTTTGGTGAGGAATTGGTTTTGGTCACTTGCTTATGTTAGTCACTCGCTTGTAGAATACGTTAACGGTTAAAGTATCTTATAAGATCCTTAAGATCGCCGCCTTCCTATAATATCTCTATAACCTATCCAGTAGTTCCCTATAGGGTCTCTATTATAGAGGGGTTATTACCTATATTAGGCTTTATACCTATTTTATTATTAAATAGGGGTTAAATCTAATACTCCTTTAAATATAGAGCGTATACTATTTCGCCTAGGGCTACATTCTCTAGAATATCCTTTAGGCTTATTAGTAATATACGCCCTTTTAAATCTTTATTATTCTACTATTTAAAGGCTCCAGTTTTAAAGTATATTTTAAGATCTACTTCCGCTAGCTAAGGGTATCTAAGGATAAGGTTATAACCTACAAAGTTAGCCGCCTAAAAGGGTTGCGGGCTAACTACCTTAGTGCGGTTATATATATCGGCCACTAATACTATAAACTTATAGGCATTATATAGCTTAATCTAATACTTATCTAAAAAGCCTATAATAGGTTTCCGCTACCTTTATAATAGAATAAGTTTATACTCTTTTACTAAATTATATTATATAAGATTAATTTTAGCGCCGCTATTATATAGTACTTAGAACTATTATACCTTACCTATAGGGAGTGTTATTTCTAGCTTAATAGCAATATAGAGAGTCTTTCCTTCTATATCTTGCCCTAGTTGCAGCTAGAAGAGGTCCGCAACTAGGGCTTTTTTTTTAAAAAAAATTATTAGTGCGGTTATTACCCTGCTTATTTTTCTAATAAAATCTACCTCTAGAGTTTTCTCTTAACTTTTTAAAGTATTCCCATAAAGGTGCCGGATAAGTATTAGGTTAGCCCTAGGAGTCTTTCCTATTATTTAAGGCCCCTAACTTTAACCCTTTTAAAGTTCTCTTTAAGAATAGTTTCTTTAAAGGTTAGGTCTACCCTATATTACTATTAAAGTACCTATACTTTTAGTAACCCCCTAGCTTTCTATTAGAAGAGGTCTAGTTCCTTACTATATCTTTAGTATTTAGAACTGCTTATTTAAAATCCGTATATATAGTAATCCGCAATAGGGCTCCTACGCGCTTTATTTTATTATAAATTGCTAGCTTAATTCTAGCCTAAATAAACCTAATCTTCTCCTTCTTATAGATGCTACCGTCCTTATTTTTAAAGGGCTTTAGATTTATCTATTAAGTATAAGTTTCTATAAAGTTTATAAACTAGCAAAAGTTATAGCGGTTAAGCTATATCTTATTTTAGAATAGCTCTATATTATCGTATTATATAATATATAGATCTTAAGTCTATTTCTTTAGGAAGGTTTATAGCTATAGCTATATAGTAATTTACTCTTTATTAAGCTAATTAAGTGCAATCTAGTTTAGCGATCGGTCTTAATCTTGCTAATAATCTAGTATATACGCTCTTTAGTATTATTTTATATTATTAGCATTTTAAAAAAGTTATCTACCTTACAAACCCAATCGTCTAATTACTAGGTATTAGGTTTATGGCGGAGTTCTAAACTACTAGAGGCCTTAGCTAGTTAGTCTATATCCATTTTCTATTTATAGCGTAGATAACTCTCTAAGTCTTCTATACCTTTTTAGGTAGGTACTAAATAGCTTCTAAAAAGCTCTTAGCCTTAACTAGGTTATAAAAGAATTTACCTAGCTTAGATTGGACCCTACTAGATCTAAATTTACCCTTAAAGGGTTTTAATATATTTATTAGTAGCTTTCTCCCGCATAGATTCTAAGAGCCTTATAATAGCTTCCTAATATTTATCTTAAAGGAGATTGGTATAGGGCTTTTAACCTTCTAAACTTGGGCCTAGGGAGGCTCCTACTATAGAGGTAGTATTAGTACTAGTAGCTAATATAGGCTTCCCAATAAGGCTTAGGTCTTAAGTTAGTAATTAACTTAGATTACCTAAAGGAGTAGGCCTACTTAGCTTATAAGCAGTTTATATACTGCTACTATGCTAATTATAGGCTAGTGGTCTTCCGGGAGGGTTCTAGTTAGTTCCCTAGTCAGACGCATTAGTATATTCCTTTAGCATTTTTAGCTTAGGGGAAGATCTTAAAGTTACCTCTAGCGCTTAATCTTCTAATTAGCCTAGGTAGGGCTAAAGGGGTTCTAGCTACTTTTTAGTAGTATTATAACCGTTATAGAGGGTATCTATATTTTCCTTAGCGTTATTAGTAACCGTAGGTATATAAGAGTCTTTAAGCTCCTAAAGCATCTAGGTATTAGGGCTTATTCGGCCGTCTTACCTAAAGGGTTATATTATCGTAATCTTTTACTATTAGAGGGACCTTCCTGCCTTTATATAACGGCTTTCTATAAGGTATTTATAAAGTTTCCGTTTAGGTTGTCGCGAGATTTTAAAGGAGAATAGTAGTTATAAATAAAAGATATAAATAAACAATCTAGTCCTTAAAGCCGACTACCCTTCTAAAAAAGAGTAGGAAGGATTTAAATATAAGGGGATCTTGTAGACAGGGGGCTATAAGGACACGATTAGAATAGGATAGATTAGTAAGAGAGATAAATTCTTAAGGAGGTAAGGCCTCTAGGATTGTGGAGACTATATACTACGGGTATATACCTCCGGTATATAACCGGCGACTATTTAAGGGGCGTTTAGGGATTGTCCTAAGGGCAACCTAAGGTGTCCGCAATAATATCCCTTATACTAGGATAGTAGTAAAAGAGTCTAAAACGGTATATACCCTAGAAGACTTACTCCTAAAAGAGGTAAAGGAAGCTTTATCCACTAATTTAATAGCTAAAAAGATTTAGGTATAATTAGATAAAGTAAAAGAGAAGGAGGGCTAATAGGGTAGCCGGAGTTAGAGTAATTATACTATCCTAATCTGGCTAAAAGATTAAAAGGATAATAATAGTATACTCCGCCACTAAGAAAGGCTATATATTCTAAGTAGGAGACTATAGCTTAAGGTAATGTAGCGTTACTATAATAGTAAGCTAGTAAGACATTTCGGTATAATAAAAACGTTAAAACTAGTTTAATATTAGTACTACTAGCTAGAAGTAAGATAATATATTAAAGATTAGATCCAAGGCTACTATACCTATAGCTAGATTAAGCCGTTAAGACACTAACTATATAAGGTACTATACCCCCTACTAGTTCTAAGAGGCCTCTAAAAAAATATTATACTTAATTTTATTATAGAACTACCTCCAAGCAAGTATATAGGTGTTTAGTATAACGCAGTTCTAGTAGTAGTAGACTAATTTATAAAAATAGCCCACTATATCCCTATAGGAGGGGACTTAAAGGCCTAAGGTCTAGTAAACCTACTTATAAAAGAGGTAATTAGACTATATAGAGTCCTATAATCCATTATATTAGACTAAGAACTAATTTTAACCTTTAAATTCTAGTCTTTACTATGCTTCTATTTAGGAATTAAATAAAACTTATTTACTACGTTCCACCTTTAAATAGATAGGTAAATAGAAAGGTAAAATTAAACTATAGAGTAGTACCTTAGAGCATTCTATAACTTTAAATAGATAAACTAGGCTAGTCTCCTTATTATAATAGAGTTTGCTTATAATAACTCAATTTACGCCTCTATAGGAATAACCCTATTTTAGGTAAATAAGGCTAAAACGCTATTTAGAGGTAAGGGCCTAAGAAAAGCCTATAAAAGTAGTATATTAAAGTATACTAAAGAATTAGCTAATAAATTAAAGACAATTTACAATAATTTAAGACAATCTTTAGTTAAGGCTTAAGGATTTTAAGTAAAATACTATAATATAGGTTATAAACCTATAAAATTTAAGGAAGAAGACTATATATAGCTGGTGGGTAAGTATATACGGATAAATAGACCTAAGAAAAAGCTAGATTATAAAAACTTTAGACCCTTTAAGGTTATAAAGGTAATTAATATATAGGTATATTAGCTTAAATTACTAGAAAATTAGAATATCCATAATATGTTCTATATATCCCTCTTAGAAAAATATATACTAGATATAATTAGCGGAAGATAATAGCCTATACCTTATTTTATAAATATACCCAAATTAGAACAATAGTATATTAAGGCTATTTTGGGCCAAATAAAAGACAAAAATATAATTATAAAGTACTAAGTGCGTTAGAAAGAATATAGTCTAAAAGATAATATATAGGAACTAACTAAAAACCTATTAGAAACCACAATAAAAGCTTATAAGCGCACTTTAGGATAAAATAGGCTATAAACTACCTATATCTTAGACCTTAAAAGTAAGAACTATAATAGACTGAGACGGCCCCTAAAAAGAAAAAGGGCGCTAAACGGTAACTCTTTTTTAAATTTCCCACAAATAGGGTTTTATAGGTTTTAGTAAGACTATAAGAGGACTTAGTTAGTCTAACTAGAATAATAATATAACTAGGAACAAATTGGAACTAATATAGTAGAATTTAGTTTAGAAAGTACTAATAGTACTTTATAGCTAAAAGAGCTAGTCTATACCTACCTAGGTAAAAAGTATAAAAGAAAAGGGTTAACCTATTACTATTTTTCGCTAACTAACCTAAATATAATAAAAGAAACTAAACTAAAGAAGGCCGCCGCCTAAAGGGACCTATAAGATATTAACCTAGCTAAAAAGGGTTAAAAAGAACTACTTACTAAGCGCTAGTACTAAATCCTACTAAACTAAAGCTATTAGCTAAATCGTCCCTAACTAAAGAAGAATAAGCTATATTAGCACTAGAATTACACTTTAGATTCCCTAAAGTATTAGAAGAAGTTATATCGCCACTAACTAGCTTAAAATGGCTAAGGGGATTAGCTTAAGGTATAGGAGGGGCTATAGGGGTTAGAGTGCTACTAATAAGCTTTATATTATTAAAACAGTCGGCAATATAGCATAAAGTGGTATTAATACTAGTTATACTCCCTTTCAGAAAATTAAGCCGGGTCCCTAGATCCTTAATATTATAAGAAAGGCGCTAAAGGTAGTTAGTATAACTATTAAGCTCTATAATAACCTTAGCAGAAGTAGCTAGAGTATATTATGCCTAAAATAGACTAATTAGCATTAAAAATAACTAAAGAATACTAATAAAACTTATAGTAGTAAGAGTTTCCTAAAGATGTTCCAAGTTCCATTTTAGTAAATTAGATATACCGTTTAACTAAATAGATAAAACCCTATTAGAAGAAGTTGGGGCTAATTCTTATAGAAAGAATAGAATAAGAGTTAGAATATCCCTTTATAGAGTAGAGGTTAACTTACTAAGCTTAGTAGGAGTAATAGGGTTAAAAGAAATAGTATAAGACTTCCTAGTAGTAGCAGAGCTAAATTTAGCTAAAGGGCTAGAATGGATCTTTATAGTGCTAAAATAGGGCACCTTAGTTATAATCACCTTTTTAACTCTAGGAAGGTCCTCTTTAAAAGAATTCAGGTTAATTTTAACCTGCTTACGTTTAGGTGGGGCCTAATAGCGCCGCTTACTACTAAATAAGGATAGATAGGGCATAGGAGAAGTAAATAAGGCACTAAAGGCAATAGAGCTAAAAGATGCCTTAGTAATACCGCGTTTAGCTAAAGCGGCCCTAATAAAGTAATTATAATATAGAAGTTTTTTTATTAGACCTATTAAAGTAATAAGTACCTATATAGGCTGTAAAATTGTTATTTTTAAGAATATAGTAGCTATTAGGGTTAATAGGAAACTAAAAAAACTAGAAGAAATTACTTATATATAAAGCGCTTTTATTAAAACCATATAAGCACCATCCACGTTGCCTTAAAGAGTTTTAATTTAGTCCGCATTTCCTTAGTTAATGGCTAAGATTAGGTCCTAAGCAAGCTTCCATAATTTAATAGATTAGTTAAATAAGTATTTAGGAATCTATAGGACCAGTTAGTTTAATAAGCGCAATACTTAACTAAAAAGGTATAATTTAGATTTAATAGGAACCGACCTAGCCGTAATAAAGCGAACTCTCTCTAAAGTATCTGTAATAGTAAAAATTGGAAATAAACTAGGCTATATTAAGACCGGCCGCAGTAAAGATAGAACAGACTATATTAAACCGTTAGACCTCCTTATTCTAAAACCATTTAAGCCACTTTAGGAACTTAGAGAAATAATTATAGCAACTATTAATTGTTGGAGTCTATTTTAATTCATTATTATAGATTTAGGTATAACTCTCTCCTATTACTATTATACTAGGCTAAAGGATAACAGACTTAAGTAAGTAAGTCCTAAGTAAGAAGAGAAAAGAAACTAAAAAGAAGTAAACTATCGCTAATTAAAGTTAATTGGATATTTTAGGACTATAAGGGTTAGAATTGTTAGTAGAGTTATTAGTAAGAACCAAAAGAGCTTATAAAGAGCTAGAGAGGAGCAAATTAAACTAAAAAGTAAGATAAAGCCTAAAAACGAGTTACTAAGATTAATAGGGGAGTAACTAAGGAGTTCAAAATTTTATATTTTAGAACTATTATATAGAATAGTGCTAAGCCACTAGTCCCTAGTCCCTTGGCTAAGAAAGCTTAATTTTTAAAAAGCTACATTAAGGATTTTAGGGTTAAAATCCGTAAGAAGGAGGGCTTTATTACAAACAGTGACGATCTAGTAATAATTGGAGTAGAGGAGGACTTACCGCCTTATACGGAGTCTAAGTAGACCTAAATTAGGATAATAAGGTATATCTAGTCCAAGCTATAGATAAAATTAAACCGATTAGAGGCTTTGCCTTAATCTAGTAAAGTCCTAACTAGACGGCGCTAGATAAAACCATTAACAGCTACTCTAGTAGGGAGATAGCTGTTTGTAATATGTTAAATATAAATAGTATTCTCCATTAACCAATCGTGCCGAGTTAAGCCTTTTTTTATTATATTAACCTTAGGAACTCCTAGTTCCTTATAATTAGTAAAATCTATATTAAAGAAGTGTTTATAAAATATAAAGCATTAATAAAGATTATATTAGATAGAGATTTAAGATTTATAATAGTATTTTAGAAGGTATTCTTAGCAAAATAAGAAGTTTATATAGTAACTTTTACTATATATTACCTATAGACGGACGGTTAAATAGAGAGACTAAACTAGACGTTAAAGTGGTATTTAAGGTGTTATATAAACTATATATAAAACGATTAGGTATTACTATTACTAGTTATATAGTTTGTATATAATATAACGTCACGGAAAGATATAGGGATATTATTATTTTAGGAAAATTACGGATATAAGCCTAGAATATTATTATTACTATAATAAGCGAAAAAAACGAGTAGTATAGTAAAGTAAAGAATAAAGACTCTAATAAATCTTTATTAAAACCTTTAATTTATAGCAAAATTAGTATAGGAGAAAATTAATGCTATTATAAAGATATAGAGCTACTAGTTTACAAATTAGATACATAAAGGATAAGAGAAAGATAAATAATAAGTTTTAAAGATCGTTAGCTATAAGAACGTTAATAATAAAATATAGCATAAAGTCAAGTAGATAAATTATAATAAAACCACCTAAAACCACTATAGAAAAGGTATAGGAGTATTAAAAGAAAATAGGTTAGGTAATATTAAAAAATAGCTAAAACTAAAGGGGTTAGTTAAAAGTAATAAATAAGCTTAATTATTTAAGGAATCTATTACTAGTATATAAACTATTTCCGCCTCTTTTTAATTAGAATTCTTTTTTAGCCTTTTTAGCCTTAAGATTATAAGGACCTTATTTAACTAAATAAAGCTCCTTTAAGCGCACTTTCTTATATACTTTTATAAGACGGTTTAGTTAAGCTATTAAAGTATAAAACGCCTCGTTAAAACGGCGCTAAACCTTACTAAGGGCCTTAGCCAGCTTACCCTTTAGTTTTTTAGCCACTACTAATATATAACACTTTATAACAAATTAGATAAAGCACTAGACGCCTATAGAAAGTGATCAAATATATATACTTAGCGTTAGAGATAGATTAAATATTATAGGATAATTGCATATTCGCTTATATAAACTTAGTATAGGAAGAAGGTTAGCAACTAAATAGAGCCGCAATTATAACGTATACTAACTTCTTCTCCATATAATAAGAATAGGATAGGATAAATTTACTTTATTAAAAAAGAAAATAGAGATCTAACTGCCAGTTTTAGAGGTCACGTTACCAAAACTCCCTACCGCCCTAAGCCTCTTACTTACTACCTTATACCCCTTACTTTTTAATAAGTAGACTATAATCCTTCTATACGCCTAGAGCTAAAGCTATATATACTCTATAGCTCCTACCTCTAATCTATTTAATCTAGGCTCTATTTTTTATTCTCTATTCTTCTATTTCCTTAACCCTATATTACTCTCTAAATCCTTCCTACTATTATTACCCTTTAGGTTCTTCCCGCTATTACTACCCCAAGTTCTCTTTTAGCTCCCTAGAATACGGTATACTTAATTATTAGATTGTAGCTTATTGTTTAGTATTACTAATAATAAGTATATAGATATAAATAGCGACAGTAATAGCTATGGGATAGAACTAACCGTCTTTAATAGTAATGCTAATAGTACTACTAATAGTAATAGCGACTATAATACTAATAGTAGCGTGAACTATAGCGCTAATAGTATTACTAAATCTAATAATGCTTATAAAGCGCCCGCTTAAGTATAGCTTTATAAGGATTAAGACTATCTACTAAAACACTACCTTAAATAGTTAAAAGAGTTTAAGGAATCTAATTTTATAATATAGGACTACGCTAATAGTAGTATAAATCTCCAGTGTGTCCAACAGTTAGCTTAGCTATGAGCTTAAGAAAAATAGCTGACTAACTGCGTCAATTGGATCGCTCGCTGTCCGGTAACTATTAGATAACGTACGCTAACTATTAAGCTGCTAGCTAGTTGTCCCAATTAGGGAATTCATATAAACTTTATAGTGTTTTATTTCGGATTTTTGGCAGCACCTCTCTATATATAAATATAAACATTACTCGATTAAAATCTAGCCCTAATTTACCTAAACATAGTATTTAAATATGGCTAGATTCGTCCTACACCGGTAGAGACTTAAAAGGTAAGTAAAATAGTTAGTGGTAAGGGCTCTGGAGGCTCTATTTCTATATTAGATTTAATTAAATATAACGCTCTGTTAAATCTATATTACTAAGCTAGCCTTTCTGCCTTTGTAGTTGACTTATAGCTAGTAAGATTAATATTTAAGCACGTTAACTAGGATATAGTTAAAGCTTAATTAGAGTTAATACAGTCGATTAAACTGCTTAATAAAAGGCCTTTGATTAACTACTACTTCTAATATTAATCTGCTTTAATTGTGTTGGCTAATAGTCTATTACGCTTATTAATAATAATCTTTTTAATTTAACTAAAGGCTTGTTTATATATAGAGCTTATCGCCGGTATAGCGAATAGATTAAGAGAAATCTTAGCAAGCGTTAAATAAAGGATTTAACTAATTTTAAGCCACTAGTTAAGAGAATTAGAAACGATATTATTCTACTTATTACTACCGTTAGAACGGATCTTAATAAACTTAAGGCCTATATTATAGTAGCGGTTAAGCTTACTAGTAAGCTTAATACGCTTTTAATTGCGCTTTAAGGAAGTAAGGCTCTTATCTATAACTAAGGACTATACGTATTTATTAGCTAAATTGTTATTAAATTTATAAGGAACCTTCCTACGCTATATCTTAACTAGTTCCTTAACTTTCTTATCTACTTACTTATTAATATAGTTATTAAATAGAGTCTCTATACACTACTTGGTGCACTTTTACTACTAGGGCCACCATTTCTACTTATTATGAAAGTAGGCGCGTTTAAGAGATAGATAAAGAATTACTGCGGCAAAATAGTAAGGGCTCTTAGCCTTTATTTTATTAAAAAAAATTTAATAGCCATATTAACGCCCAATTTAAGGAAGGAGTTATATTTATTCTTAAGGCTTAACTAAGTTTGCTAGAGGATTTAATATAGGAGCTCTATATTAGTAATTAACTCCTATAGAGCGTTATAAAAGGCTTTAGAATCTTAACAAGCTACTCTACCTACTACTAATCTTTATTAGTAAGCGCGTCCTAAAATAAATTATAGCTATTATTAGCGGACTTCCTTTAAGCTAGTAGATATTTATTAATCGCTTTATAAAAAAGCAATACACGGCGGAGTATAAAGTAGGTTAAATTCTATTAAACGCTTCCATTTTTAATAAGCAGAAGCTCTACCTAATTAAAAAGATCGTCTTTAATATAGGCCTTAGTCTAGTTCTTAACGAAGTCCTTACGTCTTATTAATCGTATAATATATTTAATAATATTATAAAGCTTACCTATAAAGTCTCCCTCTACTATATAAAATTAAATTAAATATAGTTGCTTACGCCGATTATTAAGCATTTAAGCTTACTTACGCCTTCGCCGTATATTAACGCCTTAATAATAAGGTTAAGAATATAGCCAACCCACCAAAGCCGTTTCTTTTTAGCTACTAAGAGGCTTAATAAGAGGTAGTTATAGAGCTTATTATTATTACTAGCGTTATTAGTTATTAAGGAGCCAAGCTTATAATTAAATTAAAACTTTTAAATTACCAACACTAGGGCTGTTGCTATATTCTTAATTGCGTGTAATTTTTATAGTTATAGAAGGCCCAAAAGTACTAATTATAGCTTTTTACCTTTATTAATAAAACAAGACAGTAGACTAAGTAGTAATATTCCGTTTATAAATATCTAGATATTATAGGTAAGATTAATTTATTAAGTACGGTAAGAAGAAGGTTTTTAATATTAATACATCGCTATTTAAATGCGGTTTTAATCTAATTGCTTAATAATATAAATGCCTTTATAAAATAGCCTTAGATTTAAAGACAGTTAAATATTAGCAAAGTATATATAGAAGGACTTATAGCTTAATAGAAGGTAATATCTTATAGAATTATCTAATTAATATAGGCTTAAATATAGCTAGCTGCCTAAAACGGCTAGCGTTTATAACTGCTAGTAGAAGTAAAAGCTTCTACAGCTAGTCGTTATATTCTACTACTATAACTTTTAGGGTTAATAATAAGGTTATACTTTAATTTTAAATGGCCGTTAATATAATTGTTATTATTAATTATAAGTAAAGCACCTAGTCTTTAAGCTAAATAGTAGAGCTTATATAGCTAGAGTCTCTTTTTACCTAAAGCACCATTTTAAAAAAGGTCTACCCTATACTTCTATATTAGTAATATAGGAGCTTTACTTATTAGTAACCGCTTATTAGTAACTTAGTATCTATATTTACTAATAAGCTTACCGTATATTATTAGGTAGAGATTGTTCCAATTAATAAAAAAGATATAGCTATAGTTCTAATTAGCTAGAAGAGGCTCTCGCGATATAGAATTATCTTAATCGCCTAATTTGGTATTATCGTTAATTAAAAAAGGAGAGGAAGTAGTTAATTTATAAACCCTCGCGGTATTAAATGAGTTAAGTAATGTGTAGATTGTGGATTTAATAAGGAAGAAGTAGAGGAAGAAGTAGAGAAAGAAGCTCTACTACTTAGCTAACGCGTAAAATATAATATATATTGCATTTTGCATAAATAGTAAGGTGGTAAATCTTAGTATAGGAAAACGGGTTTATGGCGCGTATAGAGATATTAGGGAAAATACTATATTTATTATGGCTAAGCGAGAGATTCCTATAGATTTCTTATTGCTTAGCGTATAGTCTTAGTTAAAGATTTAAATATCCTCAATTTCTACTACAAGCTTTAACTTACTACTAAATCTTACCATTAAGGTAGCGAGCTGCTAGCTAGCTGCAGTCTTATAGCTGACTAACTGCATTAGGAATTTTTTGGGTACGTTGTCGCAAGCGAAAATCGGGGTCTGCAAAACCTGCATAAGTCGCGATTTTGGCGATTTTCGGCGATTTGCAGCGATTTGCTAGCCTACTTATGTGAATTTCCGTAAATTGCTATAAATACATAAGCTACTTATACAGATTGCTATAAATTACTAAAATTACGACTTAAGTAGACCCTAATTTTAGCTGTAATAAAAATACTATAAAGCTATATAAAGCTCTACATAAAGCTCTATATAAAGCTTTATATAAAGCCCTATATATAGGGGCTCTGCATAAGGCTCTACACGAAGCTCTATATACGGAGGCTCTACATAAAGCTTTGTATTGGGTCCCCGCTATATTCCTAATAGCCTCTATATATGCCTCTACTAAGTATACCCCCTATATATACCTAGGTAGTAGGGCTAAGGTCTCTAAATTACATATTTTATTATTATAAGCTTTGCTTACTAAAATACGTATATTAATTTAAAATTACTACTACTATATAAAATATATAGGATTTTAGATATAGACTTGGTATTACAAACCCCTAGTAATTGATTAAATATATAGGGGTTAAATATATATAATATTAATTCGCTACCTTACTAACGCGCCTATTAACCTCTATATACTTATACTTAATAATTAAGTTCTCCTATTTAAGACGCTTCTACTTATCTAACTAGTTCTAATTAAACGGTTTATAATACTTACCCTTATAATAATTAAACACTCACTAGTTAATATAGACGGCCATCTATATATTTACCTATTTAGGATTAGTAAAGGCCCTTATTTAGGAGTATATAAGCGCTCTAAGGGCACTAAATTGGCCTATATAAAATATAGACGGCGTACTAAATTAGCTAGATTAGGTGTAGTAATTCTTATAAAGAACTAAAATAAGTTTAGCTTATTTATATAATGCTAATAGTAATTAGTAGAAATAAATTTATTCTTCTTTTAATAGTAGCTAAAGTATAACTATAAGGCAGCAGCCTCCTAATTTGCTAGTATATACTTATAAATAAAATTATAGACCTACTTTTAATATTTAACGCTTATTTCTAAACTTGTATAAATAGGGTTAAGGTAGTAAGTAGCCTAATATATAGAAACTACCTGTTTAGCTATACGCGGGTAGAATACCTAATTAAGCACCTCCTTTGCCTAAGGATATGCGACGCTAGCGTTATAGAAATGCTAGTAGATAGATTACTAGCGTTTAGAGATATATCTAAGGCATATATAGTCTAATTTTAATATCTTTTAAGCCTTATAGAGAGGCTTAAAGAGGTATAAGAAGTGGCCGAGTTATTAAAAAAAAGGGTCCCGTAATAGCTTAACTTCAGAATACTATATTAACATCTATATATTAATTAAGGTAGTACGCCTTAATAGCCTCCTAATTATCCTTTACTAATTATATAATAGCTAATTAAGTACCCTAATGTATAATAACTGTAGTAGAAAAGGCTTTCTTTATTTTCTGGTGGCGCTATAGTACAGAAAGCTATTTCAGTAATATATGGAATTTTATTAATATACTCTAGGTGCTAACAAATACTATTTTAAACTAAGAGATCTATTTAAGTATATCCTTTGTAAGCAGCTATAGGCTATAACTATTATAAAGAACGGTAAATACGTGCTAAAGATCCTTATCTTTACGTATAAGTTCCTATAGGGATTATATAGTTAAGCAAGTATTAGTGGTAAGGGAGATAATACACTTAAAGCCCGAATCTATATTATTTAGCACTAAGCTTTAGTAAGTTTTAATATAACTTATAAACTAAGTAGATACTTAATCTCCTTTCTAACCTATCTAAATATCTATTCTATACTATATTTTGCCCCTAGATCTACTACTTCTAATTTAATATAAAGTATACCGTTTGGCGTATTATAACAGAGGTTAATTATACGCTTATAGATTATATTACTAAACTTATTAATAATAAAGTTAAGCTATTTATAGGTGCTAATATACTACTTAATATCCTCTATAGTTATAGCGTATATTTCCTTAAGTAGTATTTTAGTAAATGTTGTTCTATTAGGTATTTTAAATAAATTATTAAGACTTAATATAAAGTCCTATAAGGCTATATTATAAAATAGTTAAAATAGCTAAGTGTTGTATATAATTATACGTATAGCCTTTTTTTCTAAAAGGCGTTGGCGTATATAGGTAGTAGAATTCGTCTTTAGCTTTTTCTAAGTAGGTTTATTCGTAGAGTTATTATAGGCCTAGAAGCCTTTTAAGTAGTAGAAGTTACTTTAACTTTAGCCTTATAGGCGCTTAAATAGCTTTAGCAGCGTATAAGGTGGTTAAATTAGTAAAAGATATTCTTTATAGCTTTATTACCGCAGTATAAGCAGCGCATATAATTATACTAGTAGAAAAGTTAGCTTTAGGCCTATAGGGGTTACAAGAAACTTACTAATCGATTAGGACGTATAAAAGACTTAAATATTAATAATACTTTATTATTTAAAGGCCTTATTACGCATTAATATAGTAGTATAGGTAGTAGTTAATAATTTAATAATGCGCGTTAAGCGCGTTTAATATTATAAAAGGTCTATATAGTTACGTATTTTAGCATATTTTATATTATACTAGGCGTATATTATAAACTACTACTAGCCCCTAAAAAATACCTAATATTACGGTATTAAGTAAAAATAGGCTTAATACGCTAAGCTTACTATTACCTTCTAAAGATACACTGTAATTCTTACCTTTACCCTAGACTAACTATATTACGCTATCCATATTAAAGATCTAGAAAGTTAATAGTAACCTAAAAAAGCCCCCTATAGAGAGCTTAGGCCCTATATAGCTATAAAGGATAGTAAGGAACGCTAGACGTTATACTAAACTAATAGATTAGAGGGATAACTTATAGAAGATAAAATAGGAGCTAAGAAAGATTATAAACCCTAAACCGTAAAATACGGTCTGGTAAATAGCTATAAGGAAACCTATAGACCTGCTACTAGTTAATATCTGCTATATTAGCGCCGTAGAATTCTACTCGAACTTAGTTTAGCCTAATACTATTACTTTTATAACTAGCTTATACGAAATTAACTAAATACTTAAAAAAAGGAAAGTAAACTTAGCGGATAAGAAGGTAAGCTTATAGATAAGGAGCTAGTAGAATAGAAACTACCCTATTAACACTAGAAGTTTAAAAACGTATTATTTAAGACTATATCTAATAGACTCCCGCCTTACCAACCGTATAACTATAAGATTTAAATTAAGCCAAATAAGAAAAATAAGGAAAATACCCTTAGCTTTAGCCCCCTTTACTAGTAGTCTACTGCTAAACTATAGGCTATAAAGTAGTACCTTATTAATAACCTAAATAAGGGTTTTATTAAGCCTAGCTAAGCCACTTTTAACTTGCCTATTTTTTTTTAACTAAAAAGCTAAATAATATAACCCGCAAGGACCGCTATCTACTACCCTAACTTAAAAAGATACTAGCCTAAATAAGTAAAACTAAGGTCTTTATAAAGCTTAATATCCACTAGGCCTTCTACTAAATTAAAATAAACCCTAGCTTAAAGGATCTTATTATATTTTAAATCTATTACAAAACGTATAAATATAAGGTATTACCTTTTAAGCTAACTAACGGACTAGCTACGTATTAGCGGTATATAAATTATATACTTTTTAACTACCTTAATAACCTTTATACGGCCTACCTAGATAATATTATAATCTACTTTAAGAATAAGCTAGAATATAAGGAGTATATCTATAAAGTCCTTTAATAGCTCTATAAGGCCAGCCTCTAGGCCAATATTAAGATTTTAAAGTTTAGTATTAAACGTATAAAGTACTTAGGGTTTATTATTAGTATGGATATAATTAAAACCGACCTAGAAAAAACGGCTATAATTACCTAGTAGGCACCCCTATGGACTATAAGGGGAGTATAATTATTTCTAGGTTTTTATAACTTTTACTAACGCTTTATTAAAGACTATAGTAAGATTACTAGGCCTTTTAACCGCCTTACCTAAAAAGTTTAGCCCTTTTACTTTAATACCGTATATAGGCAGGCTTTTAACGAGCCTAAAAAACGATTAGTCTCCGCTCCCTTACTCGCCTACTTTAACCTAAAACGGCCCTTAATGCTAAAAACCAACGCCTTAGACGGTATTATAGCTAGCGTTTATTCCTAGAAGCAGACGGACGGAGAATAGTACCCTATTACTCACTATTTAAAGACTATAGTAGATGCTAAGCTAAACTACCTAGTTTATAATAAAGAAATGCGAGCTATTATTTCTAGCTTCTAGCACTAGCGAGCATAATGAAAAGGGGCCCCTAAGCTTATTTAGGTAGTTTCTAATTATAAGGTCTTAGAATATTTTATAATAATAAAGGCCCTTATAGTACGGTAGGCGCACTAAGTAAATACCCTATCTTAATTTAACTTCCTACTTATATATAGGCTAGGCGCCACTAACTATACAGATATACTTATAAGATATAAACAGGGCCTAGATAAATAGGTAGCTATAAAGATCTTATTATAAAGCTAGACGCTACTATAACTAAAGTACCTCAACCTCTAAATATAGGCAGTGTTACAGACCTTATATTAGCAGTAGTACGACTACTAAGAATAGATATAAATGGGTTAGTTAAGATAGTACGGGGGGCGCTAGAACCAATTAAGCTATAGGATAAAAGGTAGCCGAGTTACGTAGCTAGTTACGTTATAAGTTCGGAACGTAAAAACGTAGAAACGTGGGAATGCAATATACTAACGTACTAACGTACCAACGTACTAAACCCTTTACTATAGGGAGGAGTTATATATTTAGGGACATACAGTCTCTATAGATAGTTTCTCTTCTTTATAGTAAATCTTAGAATATAATTAGAGTTAATCTGTTAGGTAACTACTCTACCAGTTATATTTATATTGTTAACTATTCTATACCTATATACCCAGCCCATTAATAAGTCTACCGTAGTATTTTCTACAAGGCTTTATTATACATTCACTACTAAGGTTATAGTAAAAGAAGTTAAATAATATGCCACTAAAAGCAGCAGCTATAATAGCGTTAACGGCAGCAACTATATTAGGATTAGGTAATGACACTAGTATAGTAAACACTAACTCTTAGCTAGTTACCGTTAGACAGCTATAGAAAATAGTTAATTAATTAATAGATAATAATAAGATACTTAAAGAAAGGATTAATAGAATTAGAGCAGCTAAGGTTAAGTTACCCTTAATTAAGCGATTCTTAGGGGAGCCGATACTAGCCGTTTTTTAAGCTTATTAAAGGCCTACCTATATATAGCGTTAAAGTAAAAGGGCTGGTCTTTTCTAGTAAGATAGTTAAAAGGCTAGGCGATTCTGCTATAGTTCTTAATAAAGCGTTAGTAGAAGTTATAAAAACCTAAAAATAATTAAACCCCCTTTATAGTCCGTAGGGATACCTACTAGTTAATTGCAGCCGTTTTCTCTAGGTCGGCTTTAATTCTATTTATACTAATAATAAAACCTAGGTACTTTATATATTTAATACTAAATTTTAACTTCTTAATATTAACCTAGAGGCTAGCCTCGTAGAGCCGTTATAGGACTTTATAGATATACTCCTTATATTCTAGCTTATTCTTAAAGTAGATTATAATATTATCTAAATAGGCCGTATAGAAGTCGTTAAGGTAGTTAAAGAGTATATTATTTATATACCGCTAGTATATAGCTAGTCCGTTAGTTAGTTTAAAAAAAAAAGTACTTTATATTTATACGTTCTGTAATAGGTCTAAAATATAGTAAGATCCTTAAACCTAGGGTTTGTCCTAATTTAGTAAAAGGCCTAGCGGATATTAAGCTTTATAAAAACCTTAGCTCTACTTATTTAGGCTAAAGTTTTATTAAGTAGGGGTAGCGGATAGCGGTCTTTACAGGTTATATTATTTAGCTTATAGTAGTTAATATAGAAGCGGAGTCCTTTATTTAGCTTTTTAATAAAGAGAATAGGCAAGGTAAAAGGGGCTTAACTAGGCTTAATAAAGCCCTTATTAAGGTTATTAATAAGATACTACTTTATAGCCTATAATTTGGCAATAAACTGCTTATAGAGGGGGCTAAAGCTAAGGGTGTTTTCCTTACCCTGCTTAATCTCGATCTTATAGTTATATAGTTAATAAGGTAGAAGTATATTAGACACTACTTTAGAGAATATATCCTTGAATTTCTGGTGTTAATAGGGCAGCTTTTATTCTACCAGTTCCTTATCTATAAGCTCGCTTTCTTATTTACTAAGCTTACTTTCCTTTTCCTTAATTATTTAATTAATTTTATATAAGCTAGTTATAAAAGCGACGGTATTAGGCTAAACTAAGTTTTAGTAGAATCCTACGGCACTAATATAGTAGATATTAACTGTTAGGAGGTCTGCTAGTTTCTTTACGGATATCTATTAGTTTGTATTTTATGGTATAGTATTTATAATCTTCCTTAGCTTATATTCTATTTTCCATAAGTTATCTTTCCTATCTATTAGTTTAGTATAGCGTCCAATATTTCTAACTTTCCTTTATATCTGTATAGGGCCTAAGTCCTTCGTAGTTAACTTAGCTAAGTTACTACTAGCTTCCTAGGTCTTTAGTGTAGGTAATATAATATAGCTAGTCTAGGGGTGGCGTGGTATACAGATCCGTTGCGGGTTAAGCTATATATCTTTCTTAAAGGCCTTGTCTCTATATATAGCATCTACTTAGTAAATAGTATTAATCTAGGGCCGTATAGGATTATCTATTATAATGCTAATTTCTTTTATAAAAGAAGGGGTTAGGGGTAGGGTTTTGGGCTAGATAAGCCGCCTACTTTATATATTAAGCTGTAAGCCTAAATAGGCTAGCCATTTTCTTCTTAAGATTATATTATAGCTTCCCAGGTCCGTAATAAGGAAGGGGATATTATACTGCCTTTGTCTATTAACGCGGAGGTAAATTTATAAGATAGTTGTAATAGGTAGCCCAATCTATCCATTATATCCGTAAATAGGAATTAGTTTAGGCAGTTCTTTAATAGGTATATTTAAAAAGTTAGCCAGTTTTATAGTATACTGGGTATCTATTAAGGTAAAGGCATTTACTTTAAAGTTAGCTAAAGTAAAGATTAAAACTTAATATCTATTATAAAATAAAGTATAAGGGATAGTGTAGCTTCTTCTATTAACTAGCCAACCTAGATTAACATATAACATATTAATCCCTTTTAACCCTAAAGAGGAGTCTCCCTTTAAGGTTCCTCTTTTTCTAACTTTATATTATCCTCCTAAATTAATAAAACCTCGTCCATTTTTTTGGTTTATTAGGTAGTCATTTATATAGTAGCCTTTCTAACTATATAAGAAGCAAGCTCCTTAATTACTAAGGGCCTATCTTTAGGGGTCGCTATATATAGGCTAAGTATATACTAGACCTATAGTAGGACTGGCCGTATAGCTAGCTGCTAAATTTATAGCGGGCTATATAGCCGGTGCTATAGGAGTTGCTAGTTATGCTAAGGCACTACGGGCTATTTTTATAGTAGTTTAGTTTGGAGAGTTTCGGGCTTTATACCGTTTAGCTCGTGCCTTAATTTAATAGAGGCCTTAGTTAATAGCCAGGCACTAGTTTATAAGTTCCTTTAGCGTCTATATAGTAGTAAAAACCGGCAATACGGCTCGTTATAGGTCTAGGGTAAGCTTATTAAATAGGTCTAGCATTAAATCTTCCTAGGGAATTTAAGCTTAGCTAGCTAGGTATAGAAAGCGGGTCTAGAAGGCTAAAAAGGTCTCCATTATTTTTATATTTAGGCTTTTATAACTAAGGCAGGCGTTCTATACCTTAAAGGGGTCCTTATAAATAGAAGATAGATAGTTAATTATCTCTTCTTTAGAGAGGAAGAGATCTGCTAAGTTCTATATATATCGCGGACGTAGGTATATCTATACATCTCCGCTAGTGCGGCCGAAGACATAGGCCATTTTAGCTCTAGTAGTAGGGAAGTAGTCCGTATTAACTTTAAACTTATCCTAAAGTTAAAGCTTCTAATTATTAAATATAGGATCAGTTCTGTTAGTAGGTAATAGGGGGTCTATAACCTTTACGGACCGTAATAATGCTAATACTATATACTAGGCTAGAGCCTTAAGGACTATAGTAAGTCTCTAAGTGTTTAATAACTCTTTACTAGGTATAGGGGGTTCTCTAGCTTTAAGTAGCTCTTAAAGTTATTTAATTTTGGTATTAGCTGCAATAAGCTCCGCCTAGGAGTTTAAGTTAGTTACTATTTTACCATTAGAGGTATTTAAGGGTCCTATAGCTATTTTGCCGGCTGCTATATTTCTTAATATAATAGTATAGTTATTAGGGTAACTTTTAGTAGAATTTTATAGTGGTTCTAGTCTATGCGTGTTTTATAGATCTTATTATTCTTTTCTATTCTTTTAGTTTTGTTCTGTTCTTTAAGTTCTAGTAATAATCTTTAGATCTACTTTTATATTCTATTCTTATTTATAGTCTATAGATATTTTTAAGTTCCTTTTTAGGAAGAAGAGTAGATAAGCTTTAGGTAATATTAGCGACTTAGTTAATTAAGGCACGAGTACGGCAAGAGGGTCGCGTAAGCCTATACGATTAGATTATTTATAAACGAGGATCTAAAGCTAAAGAAAGGAAAAGGCAAGAAGGGTAGCGCCGCTTAAGGTTTTATGCGATTATCTAGTTATATAACTACGACTGTCTAAAATAGTAAGAAACTGTCTGCGATTGTCTGCCACAATCTACTACTATAATTCACTGTTTTCCACCGTTTTCCACTAGCGCCGTAATAAGACTAGAGTTAGAAACTCCTTATTATATAGATTAGGCTATAATATAGACTTCTATATTATCTATATAATATAAAATTAAATTAATAAAGAAATTTAACGGACGAGTATTTTGGTATATAAAGTTTACTACTATACTAGTAGTATAACTAGGAATTAAGCAGGAGATAAATATAATATATTAATTATAGAACCAGTACTTTTAATATCCTATTGTCTTTTCTAAATAAAAGTTCTATAAGCTTGTGCTTTTAGTCTAATATATTCTTATAATCTAAGTTATCGTCTGCTATTATTAGGCCATAGAGACGCACTGGCCGTAACCGGCTTAGCGCAGGCGAGGCGCAGGCGAGGCGCCTATAAAACGTAGTCGCCCCGCATTAGAGAATAGCAGAATTCAGTTCTACAGTTCTACTTCATCAAGAACCAGAAACTCTTTACATCCCGCTACTGTTGTTATGTTACTACATGCCCTAAGGACCTTGGCGTCCTAATAGTACTAAATTCTTATCCCTTTTTAGGGGTAGTGGCCTAATAATATAGCGGTCTACAAAGGCTATGACTACGTAGCAGTAACCCTCTGTTAAGAAGACGACCTATATTTATTAGCTATATCGCAGCCTATTAACCTAATGGCGAGACGCGGGCGTATTAGCGTAGTGTGTAATACTAAGTTTAGGGATCGGCCCTAGGATAATATAGGCGAACCTATATCGTCCTAGATAAAACCGGAAGTTACGGATAAAGGGGATATATAGGAAGAAATATAACGGCTAGAAAACGAGAAGCTATAACTCTTAGAGTAAAGAAAACTACACTTGCTTAGGGAAGAGGTGGAAGTACTAAGACGGCGTTAACGCGGTAAGGTGACGTTAACTCCCGTTCCTAACCCAGATCTATAACCTTAAACTATTTTATTAGAATACTTAGATAGTAGCTAGATGCGTTTAAACCTTAAGTAAAAGGCTACTAATATAATAGGCGCTCTGTTAAAACGGGCCGTTAAAATAGAGAAGATTACTCCGTATTATGGTAAGACTATATAAGAGCACTAAGACTTCCGCGATAGCTTAAAGCTAGCGTTCCGCCTAAAGCACGACAGCTTCGCGGATAAAAATACTAAAGTTACGTTTACTATGCAATATATAAAGGGGACTAACTAAACCCTTTAGCTATAGTACGAAGATAACTACCTAGATACGTAGTTTACCTAAGAGGAGCTTATAGAATTCCTACTTAACCAGATTAAAAGTCCTATTAATTAAAAACTCTATGTAGCCCTAACCTATGTAAAGGCAATATAGCAAACCGATTAACTAGTAAATGAGTTTACTACTTACCTAACCTTCTTAGAAGTGTAAATTAACCCTCCTTATAATGTAAAGCATCTAATAATATATCTGTTTATAAAGCTGCGGCTAAAGCTACGGGTTGCTATTACTAACTATTAGGAGTTTCTATAAACTCAAAATTAGCTAGTTTCCCTAGCTGCCCTATTAGAGGAAAACCAGAAGAGCGTAAGCGCCCCATAGGCTAGAAGTAATAGGCGCGCCGCGAACTTAAATATAAAGACTACCCTATTAGGTAACTTAGAGAAAGCGGGCTCTGAGACCACCGCTAGCGACGTAATAGTAGGGTAAAGTAGTACCGCTGGGGGTTTAACCTAACCTAAGGGGAACTATAAAAATTGTGGTAAGCTAGGATATTAGTGGCGATAGTGCCTGGAGCCACGACAGTACTAGCCGTAGTTAAGTAGCGTAAACGCCATCTCGACGCTAGGAAAAGGTAGGCGCCCTCGGAGCCCCTTATACCCATAGGGCGTAAGCTATTACTGTCTTAGAAGAAGTCCTATCTAAGCAAACCTAGAAGGAGACCTTAGTAATGCTTAATTTTGGCGCCGAAGTAAATATAATTAATTAGCGATTCGTAATAGAGTGTAACTTTAAAATACTAGACGTAAAATTACCTACCTACTCCTAGTTAAATAAAACTTAGGTATATTGCTATAAAGCCTATAAGGTACTATTATAAATAAAGGACAGCTAGGGTAGGATTAGGGAAGTAACCTTTATCTACTATAGAATGGCTAACGCATCCCCTACTATTACCCTAGGTATGCCGGGGTTAAAGAAGGCCCGACTTCTTATTAACTGTGAGGTAAAGGCGTGGCGATAAAAGCTAGATAGCTTATCCCTATTATTATAAACCCCTAAGGGTTTTACGGAGTCTCTTTAGAGGGAATCTAGGGTCTTCGCCCTAGTAATTACTAGATTAATACCTAGTAAATAAAATAACAGCAACTTGCTGGTCCTTCCCCTATAGTTAAAAGAAGCTAATAATATCTTCTTATATAAGGAAGTAGGAAAGCTACCCTAATATTATTAGGGCGACTATACTATTAACCTAGAAGAGGGATAGGAGGTCCTATATAGACCGCTCTATAACCTTTTAGTTAAGGAGCTGGAAGTACTAAGGGAGTACTTAGATAACGCCTTAGCTAAAGGTTAGATCTAACTAAGTACTAGTCCCGCAGGGGCATCTGTCCTATTTATACCTAAAAAAGATAGGAAGCTATAGCTCTATATAGACTACAGAGGCCTTAATAAGGTGATAATTAAGAATTATCTTGCACTACTATTAATTAATAAGACCTTGGACCGCTTAGTAGGTTCTAAGATCTTTACTAAGTTAGACCTAATAAATGCGTACCACCGCCTTCGTATCCATTAGGGCGATAAATGGAAGACGGCATTCTGCACGCGTTACGGCTACTTTAAGTATTTAGTTTTACCTTTTAGGTTAACTAACGGACTAGCGACCTTTTAGGGCTATATTAATTAAGCCTTATTAGGACTAGTAGACGTCTTCTATATAGTCTACCTTAATAATATTCTAATTTTCTCTAAAAATCTAGAGGAACACTAGCGCTACGTACTAAAAGTGCTATATAGGTTACGGTAATATCAACTATATATAAACCTTAAGAAGTGTAGGTTTGGCGTATAAGAGGTTAAGTTCCTAGGATATATTATTAGTCCTAAAGGCGTAGCGATGGATCCTAGCTAGATAGAAGCTATTACTAAATAGGAGAGCCCTTAATCCTATAGGGATGTCCAGGTCTTTTTAGGTTTTGCTAACTTTTATTACTAGTTTATCTATAAGTACTTTGCTATTATAAAGCCTATTACTAATCTCCTTAAGGGAGTAAAGAACGGCCGTAAAGCTAGGCCTTTTAATTAGCTAGAAGAGGCGGAGTAGGTAATACGCCAGCTCTACGACGCCTTTATAACGGCGCCGCTCCTACAATACTATACGCTAGGCTTACCAACCTAATTAGAGACTAATGCCTCCATATAAGGCCTAGTAGCAATTATATTACAGCTATTTAAAGATGGCCTTTAGTATCTAATAGCCTTCTAGTCTAGAAAGCTTTTACTAGTAAAGCGTAATTATAAGACCTATAATTAGGAGCTACTAGCTATCGTGGAGGCTTTTAAGTATTAGAGACACTATATTAAGGGGCTATTAAGCCGCCTAGAAGTGCTTACAGACTATAATAATCTAAAGGGTTTTATAAAAGTAAAAGCCCTTAATAGACGGCAAGCCAGATAGGCTATAGCATTAGCTGCCTATAACTTTGTTATTAAGCATAGGGAGGGAAAAATAAACCCTATAGACGCGCTGTTAAGGCGACCCCTAGGCATAGGAGGTCTACTAAAAGAAGACACTATGCTACTATTACTTTAAAGGACTTTAGGAATGCAGGGCCACTAACCTAAGGTAAAAGTCCTATTAAGTGTATAAGAAAGCGAGCCTTCTATAAAGGTATCATTTTTACGGCTATAAGCCGGCAACCTAACGGCAGTACGCCTAGGCTATATAGTATTACGGTTTAACTGGGCAACCTATATATATACCGTCGAGCAACATATAATAAGGACCTAAGTTAAAAAAGCTAGTACTTAAGAGAGTGCTTATAAGTCTAGTACGGAAATAGTTATTAAGCTTATTAAAGGACTTTAGACTAAAGATAACTTTGTGCTATAAAAGCGCGGTAATAGCGTAGATACTACAAGACACCGTTAACG
>Ga0307515_10005278_pt1 | contig 26262 bp, 25 predicted proteins | sample 17_EM_MG_FD_194513 | JGI IMG/M metagenome (GOLD analysis project Ga0307515, IMG submission 194513) | Populus trichocarpa ectomycorrhiza microbial communities from riparian zone in the Pacific Northwest, United States - 17_EM | ecosystem: Host-associated > Plants > Roots > Unclassified | place... | reverse complement strand
TGGAGGTGGAGTTTCCCCGTGCGCCGGATCCGCCGAATGGCTACCATACGGTACTAATCGGTTGTGGGACTTATGGGTTCGTACGTTTGCGTACGTTGAACGGTTGTTTGATTGTTTCCTTTCTTTTCCTACTCTTGTACGGGTTTATGCAGCCCAGGGGGTCTGCACTTACTGAGGGGGATAATGTAATGGCACGGATGCACGTGACGTGTCCAGGGCCGGGTAATACCCGCTTTATGTAGTCGGCTCGCCACGAGCCTTAGATCTCTAGCGATAATCTTACCTTTACTCTACTTTACAATATTGACATCCACGTGTGCAACCGTATCTACTGATATACCTTCCTACGAGGCCATACACGGGCGTATGCCTTTACATGATGCCATTTCCTTGCCGATGGCTTCTGTCCATTGCTTGTTGTCCTCTGCATCCAATGCTGCACGGTATGTCTTTGGACCTTGCTCAATCATCATGGCTATGCTCACATTGGCTGCAGATTTTCCGCTCCTTGTAGGCTTTGGAGGTGGTATTGCTGGAGATGGTGGCTCTGGAGGTGGTATGGGATCATCATGTCAGTGGCCTATTGGATTGATCGTGTGAGGCAACGCAGTTGCTTTTGGTGACACAACCTAGGCTTTCGGGGACTGTATCATTGATTTTGGCGGCTTGGGAGGCTCGTCATCAATTTCCTAATCATTACCCTGTTCGGCTGGTTCGAAGGCGAACTGTGTAGGCTTAATCTTTAGTAACTGGTGATATAGGGTAGAGTCATCAAATTGGACATCTGGAGCACTAATAACTCGGCCCAAACTGACTTCCATAACTCAGTACTGTGTTGATGTCTCTGCCGAGTACCCGGGGAGTACACACTTGTAGGCGTGGTTATCAAGCTTCTTCCTGAGATCGCCATGGCTGCATGCGAACCCTAGGCAGCTCAAAGTTCAAAGATGGGAGATATCGGGCTTCTTCTGGGTCCATCTTTCGAAAGCCGTCAAATTGTGGAAAGCTCGGGATGGTGGTCGATTCTTGATGTAGACTGCTGTGGACACCGCTTTGGCCAAGAGCTAATTTAGAATCCCAGCATGCTGCAGCATACACTGAGCCGGGTCCAGCACTGTCCGATTGCATCTCTCCGAAATGCCATTCTGCAGCATTCGGTATGGGGCTGATACTTTCCTAATGGTGCCTTCCTCTGCCAAGTACTCAAGAAACTTCCCACAACTAGCATACTCGCCTCCTCTTCCATCGACTCTAATTCGGCACACCTTCGACATTTGGTGCTGCTTCTCCACTCTCGCCACATGCTTCTTAAACCTCGCTCGAGCCTCAGATTTGGCTTTCATACAGTAGACCTCGGTGTACCTCGATTTGTCCTCAGTAAACATAATATCATATCGTTAGCCCCACATCGTCTGAGTCTGCATTGGCCTGATCACATCGGAGTGAAACAACTCCCCAAGTCTTTGCCTTGTGCTCCAAACGCAAGGGCTGGAAAGGCTTCTGGAACATCTTGCCCATGATGCATACCTCACAAGTGCATGTCGATGGGCTATTAGCATGCAATTGCACATCTCTGACTGTATTTGGGAGTCGTTTGATAGCTGGCAAGGAGAGCTGGCCGAGGCGACCATGCCAAACAAAGTTATCCTTATCACCAACCACCAGCCCTATGATGGAATAAGCTTCGGAGATGTCGGGACCGGAGCTCTGAGCGGAGCACAGAGTGGAGCGTGGAGAATCATCTACTTCCACAGAGGCTTTCGATACTGAGGCCAAGGTTGTAGATGCTCTGACGACAAATACACTGTTGATGAGTGGTGCTTCATATACAAGGACTGATCCAAGGCTCGCCGTGGCTCCATCGAGTCTAAAATCAAAGTTAACACCCATCCACATTAACTGGATGATACTGGGGAGATTATTTCTTCTAGTCCAGTCACGGAGGATGTCCCCCCGCGGAGAGACCGGTCGATTCACGGAGTCCCACCCTCCGTCACTGCACTCGTTCTTTCGCAGAGTGTACCCCTGCACACCACCTCCGTGGATGGACCAGTCCATTCACGGAGTGCACACTCGGTGAATGCTCTGCACACATATATGCCCACGCATGTATGCGTACTCAGCTGGTCATATCTAGCTGAATTTAATCAACGCAACTAATTGCATTCAGCCCAGCACAACTACGTGCATTCAGCCCAGCGCAGCTATGTACCTTCAGCTTTGCGAAATGAAGGAGTTCGATGCACAAACCATGGTGCTTCTTTCAGCGCCATATGGTACTTTCAATCTTAAATGGAAGACAACACCACCTTGGGGGGACACGGGGATAGAGCAGCCTTACACCTCGGCCTCGAATATGGTCAGACGGATCTCCGACGGAAGGTCAGCGGCCAAAGCGAAGTGGGAAGCCGACAAGTGCAGCAAGCACTTCGGCTACAGACTCAAGGGCAAGGCGGGGGCCAACAGACCTATCCCAATGACATGCATGAAATCGCTGGCCGCCAGGTTCTATCGACTAAAGTCTGGGCATGAACCCAATGGAGTCTACCTAAAATGGTTCGGCCACCAAGAGGACGACAAATGCTGCTGGTGCGGTGGCGCAGGCAGGACGGCGACCCAGACACGGGAATACCTCTTCCGCCACTGCAGCCGGTGCAGAGACCAGCAGAATACGCTATGGAAGGCAGTGGGAGAAGCGATGGGCTGGAAAGCGGGCAGATGCCAACAAGTGCAGATCTGTGAGCTGTTTTCCAGAGACGAGTGTGACCAAGCGGTGGTGGACTTCCTGGCGGCTACTGAAGTCGGGAAGTTACTGCCAAAATGAATGGACGGATAAAGCGGGCACAGAGGCTGACTCAGGTGCGGGGAGCGGTGGAAGCGGGCTGATATCTCTTTGTTTCTTTTCTTTTCGTTTCCGTTCTGGTCTTTCGTTTAGCTTTCATTTGTCAGCGGGGATGAAGGGTAGCGGAGGGGAGCTCCGCCATCTACCCAGCTAGCCCGGAGGCGGTGGGGATATCAGGTCCTGTCATACTCTATTAAGAGTGCATACAGGATGAATAAATAACAACAACAACAATACCACCTGGATGCAGTCACAATCAAAAGCGACTTCGGGCAAATACACAGCAAGAAGCAACAGTGCAGACATACTCCACTTCTGTTCATGATATCAATAAGAGCGCAGAGGAAAACGATGAAAGTGATTTGACAGAACCTGATATTGAGGAAGGAGAGTGTCTTGAGGAGTACAAGGATGTAGACGAGAAGGAAAAGGAAGAGGAGGAAGAGGACGATGTAGAGCAATAGGGCAACGAGGAAGAAGAGCTGGATTCAAGTCAGGATATGGAGCACGGTGTAATTGTAGTTGCACCACGACGTTGGGTGTAATTAGCAATTTGTATGTACGCTCCGCGAATGAACCAGTCCAGTCATGAAGGTGGGGTACAGGGGTAGGCTCCGTGAATGAACCGGTCTCTCCGTGGAGGGACATCCTCCGTGACTGGACTAGAACATTATTCGTCCCACAGGCTGCCACATAAAGGACATGTTGCAGGATGATCTTTGGGGGCTTCGCATTTGGCCTCTCGACATGAAAGGTAATGGTAGCAGAGCCTTCGGCATCGACAACACTGTTGTTTGCTGTCATGACCTGATGCTCCCCCTTCGCCATCGTGTGAATGGTCTCAAAGAGGTGACAGTTGCCTGTGCCATGATTTGTCGCTCCGGTTTCAAGAATCCAATAATCGGCAGATACATATGCCAATGCCACATTGACCGTGATCACAGAGTCTGGTGTAGAGTCTGGAACAGGGTCGGAATGTATGACCAAGAAATGGACTGTCTCTGACTCGGCAGCGGAGATTGATGCATTCGAAGCCAGGTTACCATCACTTTTAAATGTCTCATCTGAGGCCCACTTATGCTTGCTGCTGCACTTCAACTTGATATGGCCCATTACTCCACATCGATGGCATATGACCTCAGTCTTCCACTCGTCGCCCCTCCTATCGTCATCCTTCCTATCGTGGCCCATTTTACCTTCCGAGTGTCGTCCTCGACCATTCTTCCGCATGAATAGTGTGCAATGATTCCACCAGTCCAGCAATGGATCAGTCCAGACCGGAATCGTCCAGTCCAGTCCAGGTCCAGTCCAATCAATTTTTGGACTGGGATCAGACCGATCCCAGATGCTGACAGACTGGACTGGGCTTGGTCCGGACCGATCCCTCACGGTGTCCAGGGTTAGGGTATACGTTCCCGGTTATTAGTCTTTTAATGGGGAAAATATATCTCGATGGAGCCGAATATAAAGACAGAAGTGGTATACTTTCGACCAGAGAGGGTATTCGGGGGTGAGTGGTGATAAATAGTGAGGATCAGTTATGTTTTCGGTAGAACTTGGCTAAAACGGAATGTCAATAATATATGCATAAATGGATCAGTCCAGACCAAGCCCGTCCAGTCCAATACTGCCAGTCTGTGGTCCGGTCCAGTCCTACCTTCCCATTATACCGGGCTGGACTGAGCTCTACCACCGACCGGGATCATCTGGACTGGTGGAATCATTGATAGTGTGGCATCAGGAGCAAGACCTCGGGCCCTGCGGAGGTGGGCGTCGAAGGCCAGGAGGTGGGTGACAATGCTCGCCAATGTGTCCGCTTCCTCAGTAAGCTCGAGTGTGGATGCAATGGTTCTCCATTCTTCGGTATTTGGGAGGTTGGTCATGATGTACAATTTCCTCCAACAGTCTTCGATCGTGATGTCGCATATGGCAAGGTTATTGATTATCTTGTCTTGGGCTGATATCCATTCTGTGACTGAGGGATATGACCCGAGTTGACATGATATGACATTCGCAATCTTGTATCAACCGTTGAGCTTGATGACTTTTTCGAAGTCGGCTTTGATCGTATCCCAGAGTTGGTTCGGCTCAGTGAGGTCTCTGTACCGTATCTGGATTGTTGATCCCTTCAGGGAGGTGAGTTGGCCGCATCACTTATCATTGTTCATCTGCCAGCGTTCCCAATCGCGAATGAAGTGGTAGAACTGAATGAGGTAGGATGTGTCAGTCGATTCCGGGAGGAAGTCGTAATCGGTATCTCGACGGTCACGAGCTGCGGGAGTAGTTGCGGAGGCGTCGCTGGTCGCTACAATCGGAGGCCTGGGAACACGCATTTCTCCAGATTCATATCTCCAGAAGCCTTGCGCACGAAGTAGGGCTTTCACTTCTATGGCCGATTGTCGATAGTTGTGCTCATTGAGTTGTGTAGCCGTGGTCGACATGGCGGAGGTTGAAAGAGGGTTGCGAGACAATAAAGAGGTTAAGAAACAATAGAGAGGTGGAGGTTGGGAAAACGAGAGAGGCACTACTACTAGGCGTCGATTCAGTCCAATGCAACACAATGGCAGAGGAGAAACGATAAACAAAGACTAAGAGATGTTGGCTCGATCCACGGGAACAGGGGCAGAAGAGAGGCAGTAACAAATACTAATAGTAGGCATCGAACTCAGCTCAGCGCCGGGCTCATAACCTGTTGACGTGAGAAGCTGATGGAGAAGAAGATGAATTGTCTGTCAATCCAAAGAGAAGGAAAACGATGGACTTATATATGAAAGAGAAAGAAGGAAAACCCAATGCCGACTGCCAAAGCCCGAGCCCAATGCCGAGTACCAATGCCGAGCCCTCCTCCTCGCCATGGGGGCAGGCGAGGCCGATGGGGGCAAGCGAGGCTGGTGGGAGCAGGCGAGACCGGTGGGGGCAGGCGAGGCTGGTGGGGGCAGGCGAGGCCAATGGGGGCCGTAAGCCACCGGCCTCATGCCCGAGCCCGCCAGCACCAAACACTAGAGAAGCCACCGGGCCAAATCCCTAGTCAACACTATGTGACGACTGTAAAATGCTAACTAGTGCCTGATGGCCTTCTCCGATAGAACATGAGTGATCTATCGGCTGCTGCTAACGGGTACCTGATGACTTGTTCGAGAGGTGGTGAGTTTCGGTATCCACATCTGTGGCATATTGGTAACGAGTACTCGATAGCTTCGTCCGATGATTGGTGAGTACTTGGATCCGCATTTGTGACGTGTTGCTAACAAGTGCCCGATGGTCTGCCCTGATAGGGAGTAAGTGTCTGGATCTACAACTGTGGCCTGTTACTAGTGAGTACCTCTTGGCTGGCGTTGGAAGGAGGTAAAACTCTGGATCCACATCTGTGGCCTATTGCTGACGAGTGCCCAATGGTCTGGTTTGATAGCCTGTGAGTCTCTGGATGCATGCCTGCGACTAGTTACTACCTTGTGCCTGATGGCCTGTTGTGGAGACCGTGAGTCTCTGGCCCACATCTGTGTCCTTTTGTTAACCAATACCATGTGGCATGATGGGAAGACGATGAGTCTCTGGATTCACATGTATGACACATTTGCTAACCAGAGTCTGATTGCCTGCTGTGAAGACAGTGAGCATCTAGATCCACATCTAAGGCCAATTTGCAAATGAGTCCTCGATGGTTTCCTCTGTTAGCTGGTACGTAGTTAGATCCACATCTGTGAACTGTTTCAACGAGCGCCCGATGCCTGCTCTAATAGGGAGTGAGTCTCTGGATCTCCCTCTGTGGGCTGTTGCTAACGAGCACTCGGTGGCTTGGTCTGATAGTAGGTGAGTCTCTGGATCTACCTCTGTGACTTGTTTTAACGAGTACTATGGCCATCTTTGTAGACTGTGAGTCACTTGATTCAAATCTGTTGCTTGTTGTTAAAAAGTTCGTGCTGGCTAGATTTGTGAGGGAGTCTCGTTGTGGTATCCCTGCCTTACGGCAACTGGTTACTAAACAATTTCTTGTGTGTTAATTGGCTAGGCGGTAACATTGATCTTGGAATCCCTACTTCTGAATGGACAAATGGTAAAGCAGAGCCCTATTTGACTCGTTAGTTTGTGAGTTTTTTCATCCTTATCAATTTTGATATGTTAACCAAGGCCTGGCGGATAGGATGGAAGAACAGTCACTCTTATAATAGCTTTCTTTCTCGCTGCAGCAGTTTGCTAATGAACATCCTATCGCTTGGTCCAACTGATAGTGAGTCTACCCTTGATGTCACCTTATTATGGGCGATTGCTAAGCAAGGGGGTTTTTATTTTTTCTCTCAATCCTACAGCCCGTGTGTTTTCCCTTATATCCAACATCCACCACTTCAACTGGTTGCTAACCCTCGTGATACTTTTGTTCCATAGCAAGTAAGTTGTACATAATCTTCCGCTACTTTTAAGCATTGACAGTTACTAACAACGCCCGACGGTTTGATTTGACAGTGAGTGAGTTTGTTCTTAAACCTTGCCGGCGCCGCTACCGGTAGTTGCTAATATAATCGCGATTACTAAATTCGGCAGCATGTGGGTTTCCCGTCGTTTGCTTTCGTTCTCTACCGCTGTCACTGGTTGCTGACGCAAAGCGGTTGTTAATCTTTAGCCGGTGAGCTCGCTTTGAAATCTCCTGAGATTACTGTGGCTAATAACCGTTCGAATCTAATTCCAGAGAGCTCGTTGTTCAACCCTTCCCCGTGATTTATTGTCTACTAATTTTACACTTGTTTTCATTATCGATTTATAGAATGTAAGCTCTTTTTATGCAATCTTTTGCTCAACTTGGAGTCGCTGACTTTGTTCATAGTATGTGGGTTTCGCTGTGCTATTCTTACCGGGCTACGGCTTGTTAACATCAGCCATTTCGTATATTCCAGAAGGTATGTCGCTTTTAATTTTTACATTCTGATGGATGCTAATACGAACTTGATTCTGCAAATAGCTTGTAAGTTGTTAAATGAATCCCACCCATACTACGGTATTTTCTTAAGCTGATCACGTTTACTACGATAGGCTCGAAATGAACTAAGGAAGCGTGAAGCCGATACAACTTGATTTACAAGGCTTTAGGTTGTACCCCAATCCAGCCCGGTATCCTTATGCATTACTTACATGTGTTTAGAGATTAATTTGGAACCGGCGTAGGAAGATACCAGAGCTATTGAATTTTCTTTCGAACATCTTTTAAGGATCTATGTCGTGTCGAGCTGGATTATAATGAGAAAATGTTTTGTATCCTTTAATTCGGTGACAGAACTGGGCAAGTATTCAAACCACGTGTGTAGGTTGAGTGTGGTGGTCGGGTATTCGGAAAAAGATATAACCGCGTTGATAGGAAGAGCACATGTTTCGTAGGAGATGATACCACCTGACCGCGTTGGGCTGTATTAGCCCCTGGTGCTCCTTTTCATTGGTTGTGTAGGATGTCGTTGTGTTAAGAGACTGCAAAGCGTCGTCTATGTACCCTGAAATGTCGTTGGTGTACCAATCTATCAGTCTGAAAAGCACGACCCGGTATTCGAACTTTCATCGGGAAAAAAAGAGCCCTCCATTCGGTCTCAATGGAGGGACAAGGGCTGAAGTTGAACTTCCAAACCCCTGTCACTGCCCGCCACCGAAAGTGCCAGCCCAATTAAGTCCACAAATTTCACCCCGATTGCGAGGTGCGTAATATACTAAAGATAGCAAACTTTACCTCTCTATCATCTACTGGCATCAGAATAACGATATCTCCAATATCTATCAAGCAGGTGTTAGCAAACATAACCCCCGGGCAATTGAAGATATTTTCCTTGTCAGTGACCACTAGCTATATAGTAAACCGAACACCGAGAGGCGAAAGAGCAGTGAAATGACTACATTTCATATTCATAGACGTTGTTACGGGACTGAAACTCGGGGACTGTTGACTAAGGGATTTAGCCCGAAGGCTACCGGAACTAAGGCGGGCACTAACTTTAGCCCGCAGGCCATTGAGACTAAGGCATGTACTAGACTTAGCGGACTTGGTACGGAGCCTATCTGCCCGCCAGTCTTGGGCTTTGGTGTGGTGCCTATCTCCCCGCGAGCCTCGGGCTTGGTGCAGTACCTATCTCCCCGTGAGCCTCGGGCCTGAGTAGTGCTTTGCTCGTGATGCTTCGCTCTTAGTGCTTTTCTCTTAGTGTTTCGTTCTTAATGCTTGAGATGATTTCTTCCTTATATATATCTATCTTCTTCTCTGTCTGTACAATAGATAGTTCAATCATTATTATCTTCCTCTCCCTCCACTGATTGTCTCATTAGACTGAGCCGAGATAAGTTGGCCTCGGTGTTTTCCCACGTCGAGAAGCTGTGGGAACTTGACCGCAGCCGTGTTGAGATCAATCGAGTACGAATAGAGATATTGAATTGACTATGGTACAAAAGTGATAGTCTGAAGAACATAGAGAGAGAAAGATAGGCATATATATGGGAAAAGAGAGACCGTACTCGGCGAAGCCCAGTATCATAACTGGAACCCGATGCCGAGCATCACTCCCAGCACTAGACCTCATCCTCGGCATGGGGGCTGGTTGCAGCTCATGGAGTCCGCAAGCCACCGGCCTCATGCCCGGAGCCTTAGGCCGATGGGGGCTGTAAGCCCCCAAACGCCCAGAAGCCACTTGGCCAAATCCCATACCAACAGGCCGAAGAGACACGGGTACCGTCAAGCATCCGATTTCACTAACAGCGGTAGTGAACGCAGAATTTCAGCCATCTGTCTTTCTTGACGGACAGGATGAGTAATATGACCGGTGCTGATCCATTTACCAGTGAAGGTCTCGAGCGACAGGAGCTGCTCTTTGTCAAATGGTATATCTGTCCTACCTCCACTTACTTGCCGCCGGAGGTTCGTACCTTCGCATAATTTAAGGCGTTCGCTGAGTCCCTATATTGTACTAGGTATGGTGGCGGCTTCGCCGCCCCCTTCGGTTAAAAAGAATCCTAAACCTCAAAACCCATGAAATCCAGCCAGCCGAGAGCCAGCACGTACAGCCAGCCAAGAGCTAGCCCGTCCAGATTGCGTCCATCCAGCTGAGAGCCAGCCTGTGCAGATCGCATCCAGCTAGCCAAGAACCATCTCAGAGTGAGTATGTCAGCGTTGTCTAGATCGTCTCCAGCCGGCCAAAAGTCAGCCCGTCCAAATCATATTCAGTTGACCAAGGTCAGCCCGTCCATATCATATTAAGTTGACCAAGAGCCAGCCTATCTTGACCATGTCCAGCCAGCAGAGAGCTAGCCCGTCCACCCGGCTCGATCGTCTCCAGAAATTCGAGAGCCAGCCCGTCCAGATCACGTCCAGATCACGTCCAGCCAGCCGAACCCGTCCAAATTGTATCCAGCCAGTAGAGAGCAAGCTCGTCTCGATCGGCTCCAGACATTCGAGAGCCAGCCTGTCCAGATCGCGTCCAACTACCAGAGGGCGAGCCCGTCTAGATCGTTTCCCGCAAGTTGAGAGCCAGCCCACCCATATTGCGTCTAGCCAGCTCGGATTGCTGACCAATAGCTGTTGTGAGAGCCACACTCAAGCAAAATGCCACAGTTCACTAATCATGACTGAAAAAGACCACCTGCCAACCAATGAGCATTCTGTAATTTGCCACAGTAAGATGGTACGTATCACCATCAACCAATGAGAATGCTTCGAGCCGACAAACAATGTGTATATATTATAGATAGATTATATATTGCTTCATGTATACATGTTAGCCCACTGTGCGTTTCCAACAGTGTAGGCTGTAATCTGTCCAGGAGTCTCAGAACAGAACAATTAGTCCAAAAGGAGCCTGTCAAAACCTTTTTTGGCTTCGAGAATGCGCATAGCAGCTCAAAATTCAAGGTTCCCAGGAGGGTTCTTTCGCTACCGAAACTTCGATAGTCACGTCTGATTATTTCCCTATGACACCGTAGTGGAACTATGAGACTTCAACCCAACCGTGCATAACTACTATGGTTCTTATACTGTAACACCATCATTGTGACACCCATAGTGTTAGACTAGGTCGCCTCAGAGCTCAATGTAATGACGGGACATCCCATCCAAACGATGATTTTACAGCAAACATTTGTGCGGGACTTGTCGTGCCGAACAGGCGACGCCAACAATACGGCACTGCATGTCAGCGAAATGGAGTTGTTAACGGAAGATTTTCCTTGTACTGCTAGTTACTTAAACTGCTTTAGCATGTCCCTTCCCAAAGCCAGTGCTACCATTGCCAAACCATATCTCGACCTCGTAATAAGACAATCAAGAGAGAGACAGACAAATGATAGTTAAACTGTCTATCGTACAGAGAGAGAAAAAGATAGACATATATAAGGAAAGAAATCATCTCAAGCGCTAAGAACAAATCACTACGAGAAAAGCACTAAGAGAAAGGCACTATTCAAGCCCGAGGCTCACGGGGAGATAGGCACCGCACAAAGCCCGCTAAGTCGAGTGCATGCTTTAGTCCAGATGGCTAAGTTAGTGCACGCCTTAGTTCCGGTAACCTTCAGGCTAAATCCCTTAGCCAACACCTCGGAACAGTTTCTCGATGCTATCCATAACTTTACATCATCCCTCTCCTCCACCAAAGCTGAGTTCATCATCCACCAGACCAGTATTGAGGTTACAACGTCACCTGTGGCCTTGAAAAGATTCTTTTGCATTCTCCATCCAGCTTTGACTATATAATGATAGAAAAAAAAAGGATTAAGTCAAAAAAGCGCAGAAACCTCAGAGCCTGGTACACAATCTCACGAAAGGGAACGGAAGAAAGTGCGAATGAAAAGCATAACGTTTAAACACAGCGTTAGTTAGAGTTTATAACTTAGAGATAGCTTGGTAGGAGGCAAGACTATGTAAGCGTGTTGCTTGATTCTTCTATCTATAGAACTATTATAGTCTTTATCTACAGAACAGAATGCGGCTTTGTAAGTAAAGCAGGGACGCTGGCGTCTTTTAATAGCACCTACTAGATGTAGCCAACAAATCGCCGGCCAGCCAGCCGGGCCGTTTGGATATACTCCGTGAGCCGCGGGAACGTCATGGGATCGAGGCTCGCCATGCCATCCAGAAAAGAGAACAGGATTTCTAAACATAAAAATTGTACGAGTTTGGATTGGTTTTCATATCATCTCTAATCACTTAGAACAAAATTGGATATTGCTTAATGGAGCCAGAGACTACAGTCTTATAGAACGCCACAAGTAGACGATTTGGCTGCTTCCAATCATCCTTATCAGATGAATATTCGGGAAGATGGTGGGGTTGCTGAAAACAAACCCTGGTACCCTCTATCATCTACTTACGCCAACCCCTCAACTGTCTATTAGATAAGGATGATATCTAGAAGTCAAAGAAATCTACTTGACGTGCTCAACAATGCCATGGTCACCACTCTTGATTCCCATTAGCAATTATGTTGCAGTAGCCGGTTCTGCGTTTTGTAGGCTGTAGAGAGAAATCCGTTAAAACCTCGTTGCTTCTGGGAGTAAGAAGATATATTGTCTTGGCAATTGACATGACATGTTATGAACGGGATCCCGCTACCATTCAGAAACCGTGTTTCACGCTGACCCTAGGTCCATCTCTTCTGAGAGAACCAGTTCTTTGTTTCCAAAATGTTGTAGCTGTGCATCTGGGCCTACAGAAATTGCCCGCTGAGCTCCATCCATGAGAGCTTGTAGCCGATAATCTGGTTCAATGAAACTAAATCTGTACGGGGACAGCGATGACGCCTACGATGGTAGACTAGTGGCGGTGAATTCGGTACCTACCGCAAGGCTTTGTTGGAGCTTGGTAAAACTCACAGAGTGCCACATGCCGGCGATGCAAGGCTGATCATACCTACAGGCTCTATCACATAGTATCACTCGCCTCAATTCCCGTCGCAATCCAGAACAGCCAAGCTATGCGCCGAATTTTCAATACTTGGGGCTAGTGCTTCAAACACGGTTTTCGGCGGCCTAATACTTGAAAATCCGACAAGAAGGGCTAACCTGTACAGTGTGGCTTGGTATAGAGGAGCCTCCTCGCTACTAAATTAGTATACGAAAGGATAACAGAGTGCGTTCGATTTGGTTAGCGCATAATGCCCTGCAGTACAGAACTAAACATGATATCTAGATCACTCTTGCCAAATACGGGGACCTTATCGCCGCTGGCTTCCGGAGCGTACCTCTTATCAGTTGGTAGGTATCAGATTGCCAGCAACTCATATGACCACTTTATCTTCTATCGACTACTGAGACCATTGACAACACTATTTATTACCAGTTCACATCGGAAATGTATATGTCGCGCCTGGGTGTCGACAGTAATAGAATGCAGCCCCAGCCGATGTGCCAGGGAGGGCCGAGTCATACTTGCGAGCAACGTGACTGCGGCATTGAGTACCGACTAACTTGGTAACCTCAACCACGGAATCGTATCCGTTGTGTCATCGGCAGCACACCTATCACTGCAATTTACTTAAGATCACCTGTATATCTCCCTTGATTTCTCCCTGTATTGTAATGTTCAATATGTGATAACTGCACGGAGCTTACGCATCACACAACAAAGTCACTTACGAACAGTATTTAATGCAACGAATATGTATAATATAACTCCAAGGGCGAAACCATTTCATTATTGAGAGTCAGGAGTGATATGAGGTGATTGCAGGAACATACTTCCAGGTTCATCCACCAAGATCAGGGCGAACACCCCGAGAACCAGAGCTATTGGAAAAGTTTTATATATTTATATGTCGTCACGAACTCGGAACGGCCGCCGTGCAATACCAACAACTGCACTCCAAGGTTCCAGTTGTCCTTCCTGTATGAGATGGTCCGGGCACTAGCAACTCTGGATCACAGGTTACGGATAGCGGGATCGTGCCCACCATAAACCTTAATCCGACGTCAAATACGCACAGTTGATTTGCGCTAACACAATTATTAGCTCTCACTCTCCCTGATTTCTTCATTACGGCTATATTGATATGAACTGTATTTATGTACATTACATGCACAAATGTCAGCGAGGGGGAACTAGTTAGTGGAAAAGTCTACCACTGATAATCACTCGTGCTGTTAGCACATTCTGATTAACGAATTTTACGAAATGAAAGTCCATTTAGAAACATCGTCAACACACCAGAAAAACATCCTCCCATGCAACTGTCTCCTAAGGTTTCGCTACCCCCTGCTATATAAAACAATTTACATTTACCTCAAATCATCTCTACAATTTCATATTATTCCACCAATATCGACATTAAACCACCAGAGCCGGTCAATAATTTCTCTCATGCTCAGAATTCTAGCCTCACTCACACGCTCTATCGGTTATTCTGCCGAAGTCTGGAAACGACATAAGTCAATAACGCGTTGGGCATGATTTCTGGCAGTCTATTAGCTTGCAAGTGACGTCTCTTTGATATGTACTTACCAGACAGTGACACGTTGTATCAAATCTGGAATAATAGCGCTGTGCTAGACAGAAGGTGATGTTGGATTTCCTGTGCAGAGTGGGATGGGTGTCGTTTCCTTCGGGAATCTACGAGGGTAAGTTCCAGAAGAAGTGCATGTTGATTCGCTGCTGTCCGAGCGTGGTGAGCCAGGCGCGGTGGTTTCTGTCGTGGTCGAGCTGGCTTGATGTTCTACCATGCCTTCCAAATTGTGCAGTAGACGCAACCATTGCTCTTCACTTAGATGCGGGTTTTGCGAGAGAATCTGCAGAAACTTTTCCCAAATACTCGGTTTTGAAACGACAATACTGGTGATAGGCGCATTAATAATACTGACATTGGTGGAGTAGCCGCAGTCACCTGGCTGTGATGGCAGGTTTAACTTTTGCAATTGATTTGAATCTTCGAGACCGGAGGACTCCGGCTGAGCGGTCTGGTTAGTGGATGTTCTGACCACTGTTTTATCCGTGGACCCAGCTGCAGTCTGCGGGCCAATCAGGGCCGTACTTGTTGCACCGACACACAAACGCGGCTCCGCTACAGCATCTTCTACCACCGAAGCGCTGTTGGAAATGATATGATCAGTATTGACAGCTGATGTGACCAATACGGTGGCTGTGATGGGTTGAATTTCCCCTCGTACTGGTGATGACGTTTCAGGTTTATGCAGTTTCTTTTTTACCGGTGACGATGGTGTCATTTTAAGTGTCCGTTTCTTGGATGGTTCTGGAGGCAGAGAACACACCAGATTGTGGCTCTTACAATATTTACATGAAAATTTCAATTCACCTTCCGGAAATATGCACTGTGCTTCGTTTAGAAAGAAACTTTCACCACGGTAATATTATTTTGCTAACCTTTGTATGCCGTTGTCTGCATTCCGTACAATTCAGCGTATTCCTTGGTCTAGGTTTGAAGTCCTCTGGTCCTTCATCTGAGCAATCGTGTTTCATACTACGACATCGCAAGCAGGATGAGTCATCAGATTCATTGGTTTTGATGGTACACTAGTATACCATCAGTGGCTGAGAAATTGTACTGGGGAGAAATTATACCCGCTGGCGATCTTTGGAGCAGGGCCAACATCGTGTGTTTCTCCTTCGAGTCTGGTTCTTATCATATTTTTCAGCGGACTGTGTGTTCATGCTTTGTTCGATACCTGAAGTCTTTGATGGTGGCGGGAGTGGTTGTGAACCAGGTGGGGCTTTTCAAGTTTTTAAACTTTCAGCTGTCGCTGATTTTTTTCAAGGCGTAGTTTCTATCATGTCTCACGCGGATCCCTGCAAATGATAGTGATCGATGTATTGCCTCCATAGCATAACATCCGCGTTGCCGAGCCTCGAGAAACTGGGTTCGAATAAATGTTGCTTTGAACAGATTTCGCTCGGATGCATATTACGCTTCCCAAATCTCGCCCGCTAGTTGCTGTGCACATCGTACACATACAAAGAGCATCGAATGACTGCACCGGACGGATTTTGTGCCAACGCACGTAACCTATTGGCGTACACTCAGCAACGTGTTAACTTTTCAGTTGGTCTGATGCCATAGAATCGCATGCATCAGTAGCGCTGCAGGTTGCATATGAAACCACATTGCCGTTATTGATTGGCCCCGTAAGATGTGGACGTATATATCAGAATGGCTAAAGGGATCGGTATTCTATCATATTTTAAGCAAGTTTGACTCTGTTAGTTCTTGATTGGTAGCTATCATATGGAGTGTGACCCGTCCCAAAGTCAAGTCCTGACGATGTCCGCATCTTGATTTGATACCAGATCAGCGAAGCATAGAACTATTGTTTCGACTAGCACGTTTGCATGTGCCAATGATGTCTTGAGTTCCCTACTACGTACAAAATATAATGAGCTCTCACAAATGAACGCGGCCAATCAAAGTCAAATTCACAGCAAGCAGCCACATTACTTTCGACTAATGTACTCGCCACAGGGTTTTGTGGAAGTAACGACACTCTGAAGTACTATCTGCTCCATTATCAGCAAAATATACATGCGGGAGGGCTGATACTGTAACTTTTTCAGTACTCGCATACTGAAGAAGAAATCGGGAAAATTTTAATCTCCTCCCAAATAAATTTGTACGCGCCGAAACTAAAATATTCTCGATTGTCTTCTGAAGGCGAGTACACAGCCCAGGACACTGGGACGTCTATATGCAATGGCTAAGTTCAAAACATCGTGAAAAATTGTGCGCTGCCCACATCGGCAAAGGAGCGGAAGACGGGTTCCGGCCTACATATGTTTAGCCACCAATAAGGTGCCTGGGAAAATATGAAGTACACTCCTCCATGCCAGCGCAGCGTAACGACGCTGTCTGGCCATTCTGCAAAACAAATAAAAAACGTGGACTGGTTTGGTAATAATAGCGCAACTTCCGCGAATTATTAGAATTTTCAACTCAATATATTGAAAAAAACACTAAGACTCCTAAAAGCATGTGTTATGAGAGTATGATGTTTAACGCGCAATTTGCACCTTGAACATACTTCAACAACCTACTCAGATAGGAATTACCACAAAAGAACGCATAAGGCACTCAGAAGTTTTGCCCGCGATTTTTGCTCCGATGATAAAGTGATGTATATTATTCATATAAAGACACGACATGTGTCTTTTTCGATTCTGATTGGTCGTAATTCTGTGGCTGAGTGGCTGATTGTGGCAAGTACCTACCACTGAAACTCAGATCCCAAATGACCTGCCCTTTTAATTCTGTGAGTTTGGCTCTGATTACAAAGTGTCCTATACAAAATATGTGGATAACTATGTCCTCTCACCTCCAAGTCTTAGATTCATGATATCTCATATATTGAGTCTGAAATTGTGAATCAACAGTATTTTGGAGTATTTTTTTACAGCTGCACTATGAAAATTAGTGATGTAGAAATTGGAGACCAGGAAGTAAAAGAGGACCGGTTGATGCAAAGTTCATGTATAGAACACTGTGTGATCAGAGCAAAACTCATGGACTTAAATGAACGTGAATTGATTGGAGTTACCCAGCAGAAGGCATCTTCCCAGTTGCCAATATGCTTTGCTCTGGCCACAGAAACAATAGAGACTCACCCAGACTTGGAGAGATATACTCACTGGGAGCTGGCCAAGAGAGCTAACAAATTTTGATTTCTAGGAGTATGTTAGAGCCATATACATCTGGAAGCATAGGAGCTGCTAAAAATGGCAACTCTGGGTTGGAGATCAATTTGGGCGCCTCCAAAGGGCGGCGAAGCCGCCACCGTACCTAGTATGAAATATGCACAATTAGTCCCTCTTTCAGCTCTCGGCTTCCAATTTACAATGTCTTTCATAATGACTGAGCAACTTAAAATAACGGTATTTAAAAATGTCCTCCTTGGTTTTCTCTATCGCCATACAAATAGATCCGCTGTCCCCACATGGATGAAGTGGTGGAATTATCAACTGTCGAATTTTTTCCCCTCCAGACCACAGCTGGAGGCTTGGCAGATGATCTTGTCTACCTATCCATATGGGAAAATTTCGTCGCAGAACCAATAAAGGTTTTGTAGTTATTAACTTTATCTTATTGTAACCGCCCATATCCTGCGTGATAAGGATTAGACGAACCGCAGGAGGAAGAGATAGATCAGGTCTGCCAAGAATTCTCAGAACACCAGTGCAGTTCTTGGCGAGCCCTTATTGGGCAGGATGCATGAACCTAATTTAGAAGCCGCTCACATCTCATCGTACTCTGCACCTATCAAATGGCAAGCCTCTCTATCACCAATTAAGCAACCTTGTACTGACGCCAGCGGAAGGCAAGTTTTATAACCCATCTTCAGACAGGACCTATCTACCAAACATTTCGTCTTCCGAAACCAGTCATTTTAATACTGAGCCCCGCTCAGATGTATTACTCAAAACCGATAAAAACATGATGTTCATTAAGAAACTTATCGACTCCATAAAGCGCACATAGAAGAAAAGACATATTATGTTATGTTTTCGTAGAATAAGCATAGCAGCCCCCAATCAATTTGTGTCCTGCCACGTTTCTCATACTATTCCCTCAACTCTACCCGATCATGAAAAGAAAATCGTCGCTGACGCGATAAGTTGGCGCTTAATGACCATAACGGCGTGTAAATTCGCAATTGGAGGAATACTAAGAGGAATTATGTCCATCATGCGAAGGATCACTATGTTCCGGGCGTCCAATGATCTGAGGCTAAAATGGTATTAGCGGTTATTACTCAAGTGGGATGCTGAACCGACCGGTGGTGCATGTTGTTTGGGCTGCGGGGCATTTGCTTTTTTTGGCTCCGAACAATTGAGACCACGAATTGCACAATTGTAGCATTTTGCTGGATACGGCCCGTACGGGAATATGCACTGTATAACAATGGTTACTTGATGGAGATACATGGAGAATAATAAACTAACAGCTTGCTTGGATCTCCTGCATTCTTGACAGAGTTCGGTGTTGTGTTTTTTCTTAGGGACAGGTATCAGTTCGACGAAACATACTTGCTTTAGCTTTAGGCACCGCTGACAAGACGAGTGAGCAGGCGCGTCTAGTCCAAGAGTGCACTGGTTAGGCATTAGCGCATGCATTAAAAGCAATGATAATTGATTGACATAATACACACCTTTTTTTTGTCCACCGTGCATTTCCGGCACTTAGGGTTTCTATTACGGTCTGTATCAGCGTACTGGGTTGCCATTATGATTCCGATAATTTCGAGAGAAGTTTTAGCATTTGCACTCAGGAAATATACCTTCGGCGTCGCTGGTTTCTTTATAAACCTTTGGCGTCACTGAGTTTGTTATAGTCTCGGGTGAGATAGACTAATGGCATTGTTATGTTAAAGAAGTTACGATATTCGGAACCGCGGAATCGCGGAACCGCGGTGGTCGCGGAATCGCGGGCGACGTGGTGGCCATGGACGGGCTTCTTGTCTTGAGGAACGTACAGTCGAGAAGTTATATCGGTGATGTGGCCCATGCTTGCAACGTGGCGACTCAGATGACCGTCGGCGGGGAAAATATCGTGATATTAAATCGACGACAAACAACACGCCGCCCAATAACCGCATCTTATTAATTGAAGTGTTTCGCTTTTTGAAAAACATTGATTAAGCCAAGTCCAACCGTCCATAGTATAGAAACCAATGACCGCGCGCAATGCTTCCAATATATGTAGCAAGAGATCTTTGGGCTTGACGTTTAATGGAGTTATTGAAAATATTAAACACAGCGTGACAAGGGATCAAATGTTCTTATTTCAGGAACTTGGCATGCCCTCTCTGTGTACTGTTAAACCGTCTCTATCCGTTGGTAGGTAGCCAATGCTGCGTCATACATAATAACTTGCTCTCAACGGTTTTCTAGAACATTTAATCTGACCACGGAAAATTGAGTTCAGAATTTTCGTTTTCACTGTGCTGTACGATACTATGAATATTACAAGAGGATTTAATTTGTCGACAGCAGTGCTTCAAAAAATTTATCGTAGCTCGAGCCCAACCTGAAGACTAGAGATGAATTAATGCGATGGAATCTCAATATTTGAAACTTAGTTGTGGAGCTAGCCCCATGATGCGGATTATAGACTGCCGTTCATAGCGACAGGAGCGAGAAAGAGTAGATTTCGTTACATAACGAAGCAAAAGTGCTGGGCCATAAATTCTCACAACCACTTTGATTTCACTTCATCTAATGTCGTCATGCTACCGTGGTTTATCACTCTAGATTCTACACACTCGCCCACATATCCAGCTCAGCATGCAGTACAGGATTCCAACATTTTCATCCCCCACCCCCGCAGGAGCCTGCCGCTGCGCCATCCCGCGACCAAAAACAACTCATCCATATTTTCTTTTTTGGAGGATAAACCAACCAACTGACTCAAAGCTGAGTGTTAGGGTCGCGTGATCGTGGAATTCGGAGTCGCGGGATGGAATAAATGCAATTAAATCATTCTAGGCATCAACAGTATGAGGCATATTACGCTGGTAACGGGACAAACCGCGGATTATGGATACAGACCCTTTCTAGCCGACGAGATTATTTAGTTTAGGGAGCAACGATGGGAGACTCAGCATGTATGTAGTTTGTTTTTCCTATGGCCGCGGGTATGATCCAATCTCCAGAATACTGACTTCATTAGTGGCCCTAGTGGCTGGAGATACATTTGGTTACAATTTCAATTGATACAAGAGATGATGCGTGGGTATGGCAACATTTCGCCTCCAGTTATGTAGCAATAGAAGTAGAGTAGATTTAGATTGACCAGAGCTTCCAGTACGTTATAGAAGAACCTTGTTGAATGCCTAGATGAAGACGCCTTGCCCTGAAGCATCAACTCAGAATAGCACAAGCTTCATTTGAGGTGTAACGTCTTACATATTCAGTTTGAAATACCAGAGTGAACATCCATGACTGAAATTATGGGAGTACATTAACCCCAACCTTAAACTGAACTTATACTCACCATCAGGCTACAATTGTTATACCGCGAACCATGCGCTGGAGTCGCAGCATTGAAACATTGTTACCCACAACCTTCTGCAATGGAGAAAGATTCCAAAAGACTTCATTCCGGGTTATTTTATGAAATGTTTCAACTCTAGAAGCACTAGGGGCAGTGCAGGACCTATTTTGCATCTACTGCATAGTTTTAGCTATTTTAGGAAGGTCATTACCTGTTTAGATACGTGTACCACACGTTCTGAGACTATTCAGATTCTGAACTAGTAGTCTTATTCGAAGATGTGTTTGTGCCGCCTAAGAACGTGGCTCCTCGCGGGCAGGGATACTGTGCATGGTTGGTGTCCTGCCTCCTGTAGCATTCCACTTTATCCCGCACACACCACAGCTGCTCAGTATAGTAGACTGCGTACCTGTACGGTTACTTTGGGAATGCTTTTATAAGTTGTTGATTACATGCTCTGAACACAGCTAAGCAGCGAGATCCAAAAACCCCTCAAGAGAAACAAACGTAGCTCTCTACCGTTGATGCTTGAAGTGGGAAACATTATGCTAAGATCCTCTACCGCTGTTGGGGCCTGACTTAGACATTAAAAACAGTAAAACGTAGTTCAATCGCTGTAGAACAAATGTTCAGATAGCTCACTATTAGCCTGCTGCGCTTAGGTGTTAAATAGATATTAGGCTGTGAGTGAGGTGAGCTCTATCCCTAGATTTTAACATGGTTATGGACAGAAAAGCGTTCATAAGATAGAAGTGTCATTCTTCACCTCTTGGTGGATACAAAATTCTAGAATTAGTAACGAGTAAGAGAATCATGTAGAGATGCATCCAATTGAATCACATGTATACAACAATGTTAGTTGTGCTGCAGTGTGTCAGTCCTGATGTTCATTTTAGGTTGGTTGCTATTAGAGTAGATGTATATTCGATCATAACTGTGTTGCGAAGATCTAAGGGATAGTACTGGTAATCGCAGTTCCTGGAACTGACGGGATATACTCGGGTCAGGCAGTAGAAGATCGGACGCCCCATTTCTGGCAATGGATTTTGCTGTGAGAGCAGGGTGTTGAGTCACTATTTACCAGGGGTGAAGCTATGAACAAAGTCAAAGCACATTGGCTTTGCCCCTTCTGTGAATTTTCAGATCGCGTTATACCCATCGCTATACCATATCTAGTCAGTTTGTTGTGGTAGCCTGCTGGAAAAGGAGCGTCCGATCTTCTACTGCATGACCCGAGTACAACTGAATCTATCTGTTCAAGCAAGCGTTAGCCATTTCCATGTCCAGGCACTACAATCCTGGTCTGAGTAAGTATTAGAACTGGCATTTCAATTAGAGGGGTTCTTATGTAGCCATATTTTCTCGTCGCTGAAAAGGAATTTGGCGGAGGCGACTAGAAGTGGTAACAATATTATCACGCTACAGGAAGTTGATTTAGTGTGCGGGAAATTCCACTTCCATGTTTGAATCGACGTAGTTGGGTAGGTGGTGATGAGAGCACTTCAAAAAAAAGCATCGCATGATGTCATGAAGTGATATATAGTCTCCAGGGCGTGTATGAGTGGTGATGGTGATTGTGTTAGTAGCGGCGACAACCGAAGATACCACACAAATTCCCCACTCTGTTCGCGGATGGGTGCCACATTCAGGGATTACACTACTCTAAGTGCTACCCTATCCGCAGACTGTGCGCCGATGCGGTAGGGAATCATTGCAATCGTGACGTGGATATTGGGCACAGGCATGCGCAGTAATGGAAACCAGTCATTAGGCGATTCCTCACAACTGTTTTACCCCGTTGGCAGATCCCCAGTACAAACTCAGCCAAAAGCCGAGCTTGCGGTGGGATACTCTCATGCTCTTAGCTACCTAAGGCTTCCCTGTACGATAAGTGTTACCAGGCATGGGCTTTCGCGGAAACGAGCTACGGATCGAAGCAAAAGCCGGTAGCAAAGGTTGGAGCAAAATCTAGCTCCCGACCGCATTTTGACTGGATAACATCCGTTTGCACAACAGCGCTCAATCATCCGGAACCGTAGAATAATATTTACGACTTCTAGAAGTACCATTGTTGGGCAGATTTCTTTATGTACTGCAGTACTAATACCTACGTTTCAGGTATGCAAAATAGTCGCTAAGGCCGCACTGCAAAACTAGTGGTAGCAGCATGCTCAGCATAGCTAATGCTAAGCCTCGATGAACGAGTTACATGTGCATGAATGGGGGGCAATGCTGTAATAGTGAGAGGTGGAGCATGAAATTCCCTGGTTGGCTGTATACCATCCAACTGCAGGATTCTTGCGATGCTCAGAATCACTTCCAGGGCAATTTCTCGGTTTAGTAACCGACTAAGAAATGACTATCCAGTAAAAATGAAATCTCCGGTAGGATTTGAATCAACGAATGTAAAATAAGAGATGCTTGGTCCCATGCATTCATGGTATTACAACTCGAAGGTAACCATTTGACATCGCGCTGAGAGGCGGGCTAACTTCTCTCATGCCTTTCCACTGACCTACGAAGGCTTCTGTCACAACACCAGTATCCTCGCCAAATATGGAACGAACAACAATCAGCCCCGTGTGTAAAATGTTCAATGCTGGCCCAACAATTTACTAAAAGTTCATATGGTTCACCACTCCAAAGAAAATAACATTTGCATAGAGTGATCGTTAATAAATCTGCCCAGCTTGCACTGAATCACTTCTTTCACAAACCTGCTGCATAATTATTACGCAAAAAATATGCCTCAAGTGTGATTTGGATCCACGACCTTGACACGTTTTGATTTGTTGCGAGCATGAAGAGAACCGGTAATTGTGGCAGACGAACCGATAGTTTGACAAGTTTAAGAATTTCTCATACTCTACCACTGAGCTACGAAAGCAATTATTGTTGCGTATAATGGTACTAGGTTTATGAAGGGTTGGTCGCACTGCATGTTTGTAGTATGGTTTTCCCATGCACCTACTGCATAGGGCTCACCGTTGATGCCTAACATTGACTGGCGTCAACCCCACTGCAGCCCATGTTCGTATTTCCACGAGTTCCAGGAATTTCATCTGGCGGCAAGCACTCAGATAGGATACATACCATACCAGACAGGCAACAGCACAAACTACGAAGAATAGACTTCTACCGGATTTCCGTAGATTCTGTTGATAGAGCCTAAGGTTCGTGACTGCTCTTTTAGACTTCACACTACTCTTCCATTCCCTACGCATCTTGAACCTTTAGACCTGTACCCAGTTATCATACAATAGCCAATACACACGGTTCTCCCCTTCACTATCGCAACAGATTCAGTGGTCTTAAAAGCTGAGGCTGAAGCTCGGCAATGGTACCGCTTGACTGGTTCACTGTAGGGGCTGGCCCCGTGGCGCAGTGGTATCGCTCCTGACAGTATAGGCGGGGTATACGGTCACAATGCTATGGGTTCGAATCCCAGTGCCAGCCCCCCAGTGTGAAGGGGACAAAGTGTAGTGGGTGGGGAACTCCGCCATTTAACCGGCTTGCCCGGAGGCGGAGGGGATATGGGGCTGTGTCATATTCTAATTAGAGTGCATACAGTATGAATAAACAACAACAACAACTGGTTCACTGTTTCTCAAACTTCTTTAAGAAGTAGTATTGCACAAATAGATCTCAGCCTTCGTATGGCCGGACATTGCTGTCGGGCTGATGGCATTCAGCCGAATATATACATAGAAGAGTACGTACGAACAAGTATGTTGAATAGAACAACGAAAGGAACAAAGAAACTGCTGTTTGTGCCCGTAACTACTTTCTACAGCTCTGCATATATCCTCACACGAGAGCCAAGCTAGCTCTTCTCTAATACAATCATCTTCATCTCAAAGTAACAAAGTTGTTCGAACGATTGCCGTGTGACACTGTATGACGTAATCTAACTGTCATTTTACAGTACACCCTGTTGTAATAGTGAAGGGGAGAACCGTGTGTATTGGCTATAGAGCGGTGACTGTCTAGGTGCAGGTCTATAGGTCCAAGATGCGTAGGGAACGGGAAGAGTAAAGTGTGAAGTCTAAAAGAGCAGTCACGAACCTTATCTATCAATACACCCCACAGCTGCCAAGTATACCAAGTATATATCCGTTATGGTGATTTAGGTTTCAATAGCCTGTTGCTACCCACCGGCATTATAAACATTCAATTAAGTATCTAACTTACAACCCTCGGTAGCTCGTGATGTCTCTGCAAATGTGACCGCTGGTTAGTGTTTATGATCCTTTTTGGACCCAACAATGTTAGACAGCCTTGGGTTAGTTCAAAGCAACACAAAAATTAGTGACAACACTAGGATTTTTCTCTATCGAGATCTGCTTCGGTACTGTAGTACCAAAGAAAGCTTCTTTTTCCCGGCGGTTGGCGGCAAGTTCGGTTGGAGTTAAAGCTGATAGAAGGCTAGCGAGCGGATGCGTTTGTGGCAGCGGAGGTGTATGAAGCAACTCCATTCAATTGCGAAGTATACGGGAGATACTCAACCCCTATGGTAGCCAAGAGCTACGCGATGGGGCTAAGGCAGGTTAATTTGGCAATCATCACATGGCAGTTCATGGGGGTCGCTTGCAGTTTCAGCTGCAATGCTGAGTAGTTGATTAGAAGGTAGGCCGCATTCTTGATAGTGTGCAACTGATCTCGGCGAGGTATTATCTGAAGGATTCTGAGTAATGTAACGGGCTTTGTACTTCATACGTAATCGGTAATCAAGGGCGTTTGGTATGAGAAATTTTGCCTTGGTAATCTTAATTAAGAGGAGTATGAGTTTAGCGATCTGTAATCATACGCCGCGACCGACTACTATCCTGTGAACCTGAGTACTTCAAAGGCTAGTAACAGTGATGCTTCCTACTAGACACAGAGATAGTTAAAGGGGTATTGGTGCCTATCATCTACTCCAGCTATGCTACCCACCACCACCACCTTTTGATCTCTGCCCCCGTCTATGTGTTTTGAGACATACTGCAATCACAATTTGCGGTAAGTGGCCCAACTGGTGTAAGCCTACGTGGTATTAATTAATCCGCCATGTACTCAGCTCTCCCGGTATGAAGTACAAAGCCCGGTATAGTATTCCCAGCTCCATTATGGAAGCCTATGTCTTCCAGGATGTGCGATTAGGAGGTGTGTATTGATCAGGTACGTACGTCATGGAAAGGTTCGTGAACCGAGGTTGCAACATTTGGATTTACCCGAGTCCCGGCGAGATCAGCCGTGTCGTTGTTGTGTATTAATACTGTATTTACTCTAGCTAGAGTATAACAGGATCTTATCCCCTCCGCCTCCGGGCGAGCCGGCTAGATGGCGGAGCTCCCACCTACTACCCTTCGTCCCAATGATTCCACCAGTCCAGCAATGGATCAGTCCAGACCGGAACCGTCCAGTCCAGTCCAGGTCCAGTCCAAGAAATTTTTTGGACTGGGATCGGACCGATCCCAGATGCTGACAGACTGGACTGGG
>Ga0307515_10005277_pt1 | contig 26263 bp, 12 predicted proteins | sample 17_EM_MG_FD_194513 | JGI IMG/M metagenome (GOLD analysis project Ga0307515, IMG submission 194513) | Populus trichocarpa ectomycorrhiza microbial communities from riparian zone in the Pacific Northwest, United States - 17_EM | ecosystem: Host-associated > Plants > Roots > Unclassified | place... | reverse complement strand
GAATCCTCAGTTTGTCGCTATATGCCCCACAGTTGTTGCCAGTGCACAGAGTCTATTCATGCTAGATCTTGAAGTGCAATGCAGTGAACAGCTGCTGGTTCTTGCCCTGCGCGAATTGCCAGCCTTGAATGAGTTGGTAATGAGGCTTGCTAGCCCCCATGCACTGAGTGAAACATTCTTCCAGGGATTTGTTGATACAAGGTCCAATGCAGGTAGCCCATGTGAAATGGCTGCACTGCCAAGGCTACCACTCTGTGCGGAATTGGTAGCACTTGACGTGCGCTATAGGAGATGGCTGAGGGGTGCTGAGAGAAAGGGACTCATCCCGGTCTTTAGTGACATCGTATCATCACACGATCCAGAGGCTTTTAGCGTTTGGTTGGGGGTTGGTACGCCTGTACATTCCTGGGAGGTTCGGGCGCCTATAAAGAGCATCTGCGATGTTACAGATGATGACGACAAATCCGTAATTGGAATTTCAAGCCCATATGGCATAATCCCCTTCGAATGGTTTGGGAGGTCGTCATTACCAGGGGTTCCCTTCAAGGAGGCAGAATATCTTGTGGCACGTCATCAGCTTTCCATTGGCTGTCTCTCAACTCTCCATAATCTTGTGGAATTGAGAGTTGTATATAAGCAAGATGTATTGCCAACTGCACCACCTCCCAATTTGCCTCTTTTTCGCACACTCAGGGTCCTTACAGCAGAAGATATTCACCCTTCATTTTTGGCTGGCCAGACTTTCCATAAGCTTGAGAGGTGCAGAGTGTCCTTCTATGGTGTAGATCCCAACCTGAGCCAGGGCCGAGTTACACATATGCCAGTCTGCACAACACTAGACGTAAATGACCTCACCCTGCTTGCTACCTTCAAGCTTCCACAGATCCGTGAACTGGGGGCATCATTTGATCATCCGGAATTTAAGATGATCTGGGAAACGTGTATTGCAGTAAATGTGAATTTGTCAGGATTGGAGCTCCTGCATGTGCACGGGTGGTGTCAGCAGGCAAATCTGATTCAAGTCCTTCGATGCTTACCAGTGCTGAAAAGCCTGATTATTGGCGATGGTTCAGATCTAGGTGCAGACTTCTTTGAGGAATTTGTCCGAACGCCTCCTAATGGAACTGCTGCAATGATGCAGTCACCTAATGAGGGTCATGTATCCGCAGTTTTTTGCCCTATGTTGAGGAGGTTACTCATTGAGGAGTGTGACCTCACACAGCGACGAGAACTGATACCTGTTTTCAGACGGGTTGTCACTGTGCGTGCAGTGTTTGGGTTTCCCTTGAAGAGATTTACTTTGTTTGACTTTGAGCTTGGAAGAAAGACTAGGCTAATTGGGCGCCATGGGGGTTTTGTAGTGAAAACCTTTGATCTGCGTTGGGATGTTAAGCCATTTAGATTAGATATTTAGCTTGAGCGACACAGGTCCTAATCTGATATGATTTGCGGACCACGACTTATCCCATGTAGATAGGGCTCCTTCCACGTGCGCCATGCCACACGTATGCGGTTTTTATTGTCAGGGAGATACTGGTTTTGCCAAGAAATGTTCACAAGGGGCATGCATTTTACTTAGCTGTGTACACAATCACAAATCGAATCGTCTGTACGATATGCACGTCGCCGGTGCGTCGCTGACCCTATAGCCACCTCATGCTAGCTGACCCTCCAACACCTAATTCGGTACTGTATCGCTAGTCCGTGAGGATAGTGCACCCTGCTCTCCGTGTCGCTTAGCTCCCCTACGATGTACGGAGAATCACGGAGTATGATGAAATTATGGGTAATTATGCGGCTATGGCTAAAATGGTGAAAATTAAGAGGAGTGTCCTATTGCCAATCCCTGTTGTCCGCATCTCGAGCGGTACACCAGCATAAAATGTCGCTGTCTCGGACGATCCACCTTCTTCGGTTGTGGGTCACGATAGTATTCAAGTTGTTTTCGGTCGAGCACTGCCCGAGAATAGGCAGCATCGTTCCTGATACTTAACCTCAAAGCGTTGAGTTGAGGTGTCCGAACCCAATATCAGTTCAGAGGCGCATAAACCTTCTCACCAGCGGCAATGAAACCAGCAGAAATGAGCAGTATTAGGAGAAACTTGAAGCATTGCACCCACGGTGAGCGCTCGACATGCTAGACTCGCAATGTCCATATGTGATTATAAAATGTGGCATTTTTACCCACCATGGATAGGGAGCGAGTACTACAAACAAACTACGCCTATCGGGACCGCTCACATCTTCAATTCAAAGGCTTCGAATGTAGCGTCCTCCCAACATGAGCCCACCTGCTGTCTAGTACGAGAGTTCCGCGACCTCAGTTATTGGAGGAGCACAGCGTCATATCCGCAAGTACAAGGCGTCCGTAGGATGGCCTACAGGTTGTCCGCCGCCCGCCCACAGCAGCCGCTTATTGCCGCCCCTCACCTCACGCTGCCTGTATTGTGTTTTGTAGAGTGAATACAGCTGTAGAGTGAATGCAAAAAAATAATGCGCTTTAATTTATATCTATTCTGCGCACGGTGAGCCACCAGACATAGCTCAAATGTGGGCTCCAAACGCGACTTCGCTTGATCCCGGCTCGTCCGGATGTGCAGATTGCGAGCGAACAAAACTGGAATGCACCTTTAACGCCATCGAAGGCCTATAAGATCACCTGGAGAATGATGAAAATTTTTGTGCGCTCTACGAGGTCGCAACTCCGATTGTATGTTCGTACCGGCCCGGCGTCCGTCGTCTTCATTTCGCAGCAGTCAGCTTCACCGCCCTCTATGTCCTCATGATAAATGTCACACCCTATCGCGTCCTGAAGAGGGACCGTCATCATGTGTCTCTCTCGTCGAAGCCCCAATATTGTAGGTCCGGTCGCTATTTTCAATGGAACCAGTGCTAGGCCCTCAGAGGTTGCTTTGGCTTATATCCGTGTAGCGTGCTCCGCAGGTGCGTAGTGTCGGCAGGATATAACAGCACACGCACCACTAAGATTCACGTCGTCAGGCAGGCTGTACCCGTCAAGAGTGAACATTTGTACCTGGTGCAGTTGATGATACAGTAGCCTTTCGCCGCCATCCTCGAGATCCAGACGATGCGACCCCTATACTCCCGCCGCTTTCGCGCCAACGCAGCAGTAGCCCCACCGGACACCCAGTTGTCACGTTCTGACAATAGCTGCCTATTTCGATGCAGGGTGGACATTACTGCCCTCTTGTGGGGCTCGCGTTCTCCACTGCTAGCGTAGGCAGAATGCACTGAAACTCTACGGAGGTTTGGTTCAACTGGCCAACTCACACGGTTCAATTCGAGGTTCCCGAAACACGTCTGCTCTCATGGTGGTGCAACGCCACTCCCGAGAAATCCGTCGCCGAACATGAAGGCAGCAGAGGAAGCACGTCGTCAAGAAGAGTGTGTACGGCGTCCCTCTACTCGGAGTGTTACCTGGCCGTTCGTTGTTTGTTGTGCAGGCTCGTTCAAGGTTCGGCGCGGTTTCTGTGCCGGGAGCGAACCACGGTTCGTCGAGAAGGACACTTGATGAGAAAGGTGTACATTAGGAGTGAGGCGGGGTGTGCTCCTGTAGTGCTGATGCCGCGATGGGTTGAATGCGTTATAGCCGAAGAAAGCAATATTAGAAAAGCGAGCGGTTTGGCGTAAAGTGTGTGCTCAAGGGAGGGAAGTGGATTGAGGATCGATGGAGCATTATGTAGAGGCTTGGGCAGTGCGACGAACACCGATTACACAGAAGGCGAACCAGAAGAGATGAATGAGCAATGCAGTTGTGAATATCCCCTGTGTTTGCAGCCCAAAGGTGGTTGCCGTAATGGGCGCAATGCAAATAGCTGTTCGACTACTCAGAATTACACGCACTCGCTCATAGCGACAGAAAAGTCGACATTAATCTCTTTCCGGATCACCTCCGATGCATTACCGGGTTTTGACCTCCGCTTCGCCCGACAAACGCAACTCTCCTGGCGAGCTGGTCCCTCTACGTACAATAGACACTCGCAGAATGCCCACGTCAGATCGTTTCATGTACGAGTTCAACGACCACCTTCACCAACCTCGCTGTACCATCGTCGGGATCCATCACATCTGATTATCGTCGTGGCTACCCAACCAGGGCGCGTAGACACAAACAAGACAACGAACCACTTGGTTCACAGCACGCGAGACGAGTCCTCGCTGCTCTGCCCATCCACGATCATCTCTCTGGCCGTTTCTTGTCACAGCTCCTGATATTGCGGCAGTATTGACGTCGTCGACCACCTAATGCAGCAGGTGGAGAAGACCAGCGAATATTTCCAGCTCGTTCGCCCCGTCTTGCTTTCGCAAGCGCATATTCCGTCCCGTCCGTCACACTGTCCCTTCAGGATGGCCCCGTGCTTACTGTTTCTTCGCTTGCAGTGCCAGTAGATCTATGTCCTCTATCCCATCCTTCGTGCAGCCCCTACCCGTCCTCCGTAGACGCAGCCCGCCCAGAAAACCAGACATCTTCGTCGCTCGCACCGCGGTGCGAACGCTGTATTCTAAGCGCAACGATATTTTCAACAACGCTGCCGTTAATCACCCCAGGGATTGTCTTCCTTGCGCGCCCATCGTCCTACGTCGGCACGTCCATTTATGCCCTACATCCAGACTCGCCCGTGGTTCCCTCTACGGCTCCTCAAGAGGCTCGTGTACCCTCAGCATCGTCTATGATGTGTGGAGGGAGGGCTGTGCGCCAGAGACGCCTTGAGTAAATGCACGACGCTTCTACCTCACTTCTGGACTGACGGCGTTAACCCTGATAGAGAGATCGTGATGCACCCCCATCTAAGCCGTCGTGGTCGGGAGATTGTCATCACCGTCGTCTGAGTATTCCTTCCAAAAGCCCACAAGAGTAAAAGGTCACCCGTACTAGTGGACCACTGGAGAGATGGATGTACGAGCGGGTCAACAAGTAGGCAGTACGTGATCGAATCGTGGACGTCGCCGATAGAATCACATATATGAAACTTCTTTATAAGGATTACCCAGATGTCTACATCACCCCGAGCGGTCAGCCGAGACACAAGCACGTATTCTTCAAGCAATCGAAGGGCCCGGCGGTGCACACTTTCCATTGTACGCATTCCTCGCCCAAGGCAGAACCCTTGGCCATGCTATGCACTGCTATATCCGTGCTGAACTCCCAATGCGCGGAAGTAGCTCGCAATTCCGTGGAAATCTTGGACTGGAACTACTTATGTTCATGTTGTGGTTGTTATGGAGGGTGCAGCGGGAAGGGTAGGTCGACGTGGTAGCGTTCGCGTTGTTCTGTGGGTAGACATTCCGGGACAGGGTATCCTGCGAATGAAGTTTGGGCGCGGAGAAGCCCCCATCCCATGGAACTGTGTGAAGGCGAGATATAAGGCAACCGCGTGTGCTCGAATGCGCCTTCGCTCACTCCCATCAGGCCGTAAGCAATGACCAGAGGTCTGCGGTGCATGGGACTGTGATCCTCGTTAGACTACGTGGGGTGTACTGGGGTTTATTCAGCGATCCGGGCGCCAGTCTGTCCAGCTCGCAGGTAGCGAGCCATCCGTCCGTTCGTCATGGTTCAGCAACGTACCTGATCGATGTGACCAGTGAGACGAGTCGCAGATAATCTGCACTATGTAGGAAACTCTGCCGTCATTGTGTGCAATGTAAATCATTGGGACACCGAGTGTCATTCTCGTTTCACCACTGGCCGCCACCAGGTGAGATTGAGGCGAGGCGGGCTGCTGGTCCGAGACGAGACGGGACGTGTGAATGAGTCGGGTAAAGATAACAAATGTCCAATTCACCTGATAGGAACCTGTCGAGTAAATATGTACATCATCCAGTCCAGTCTCTGTCGGAAGACACGACCGATCGATCGCAGAAGCGCCGAACCATTTACTGGGCCACATAACGGCTGCATTATAGGAAATGAGTACGAGTACCGGTTGTGCACTCCCTCGCTCTTCCCAGCTCCCCTGCCCTTTCGAGCTAAATAGCCTAACTCGCGGAAACCTCTCATACTTACTCCGTCTATCAATGTCCTCAACCTCTTCGGGTTCGGTTCATCCGTTACTACCCCCTGGGAAAATCCACCTCATTCCAGTGGAAATACTCTCTGAAATATTTCTGCTCGTATTAATACTGGATTGGTCAGGGGGTAGAAAGACCTTGGAGCTTGTGTGCCAACGCTGGTATGCTATTATGATTTCAACGCCAGGCATCACGTCTCGACTTTGGATTCGAGGGGCAACAAAGAAGGAAGTAGTTCAGGCATTCATACAGCGGAGAAAGACCCCCTTTGCGGTGATTGTTGATGTGGATAACGAGGACGAGGACGATGGGGAGGATTTCAGTTATGATGACTTTCATGCATCCCTCATGGTTGCCTGTCAGGTCGCATCCAGATGGCAATTTCTGAACCTCCGTTCATTTCCACCACCTGGAGAATACAACGCACCAGACACTACTGTGAAACCTTTGGAAAGCCTTAGAGGCATTATCATAGGCGAATACTGTGATCTTGGAAGCTTCCTTGAGCCGCTCATGACTGCAATCACTACAACTCCCCTTCCACGCATTACTAAATTAGTTCTTTCTGACTCTAGAGCTGTACTCTACCTTGCGCAACCAACCTGCCCTCACTACTTCTTCTCCCTCACGACTCTGATAATCACGCTGTCGAGGAGGATGGAGAGCTCTGTAGATATCCTTCCACACCTCCGGAGACTGACATACTTTGAAGCCCAGCGTCTCCACCTCCCAATTTATTCACTTGATGCCTCCCTTCCTCTTATTCAGACCCTTATGAAGCTGGTACTGAAATCTGTTTCTGTCCAATGGATGGCAGGCAAGGTTTTCCCTGCTCTCCACACCTGTCATATTATATTCCCTCACCATATTGATGCCATATGTGTCCAGCCTGTTACCATGCCTGCTTGCACCTATCTTGCATATGACTCCAATGACCTTGGTCCCCTTAGGCATTTTCATCACCCTCCACTTGCTTGGCTGAAGGTGAGAAGTGGGCAGTGGACTGTCAGAAGGGGGAATCCTCAGTTTGTCGCTATATGCCCCACGGTTTTTGCCAGTGCACAGAGTCTAGGCTGGCTAGATCTTGAAGTGCAATGCAGTGAACAGCTGCTGGTTCTTGCCCTGCGCCTTTTGCCGGCCTTGGACGGGTTGTGCCTGAGACTTGCTAGCCCCCATGCACTGAGCGAAACGTTCTTTCAGAGATTTGTTGCTATAAGGTCCAATCCAGGTAGTCCATGTGAAATGGCTGCACTGCCAACGCTACCACTCTGTGCGCAATTGACAGAACTTGGCGTGTACTATAGGAGATGGCTTCGGGGTGCTGAGAGAAAGGGACTCATCCCAGTCTTTAGTGACATCGTATCATCACGCGATTCAGAGCGGTTCACCCTTTCGTTGGGGGTTGGTAAAGAGGACTGGGAGGTTCAGGGGCCTGTAGAGAGCACCTGCGATGTTACAGATGATAAAGATGGATCTGTAATTGGGATTTCAGGCCCATATGGCATAATTCCCTTAGAATGGTGTGAGGAGGAGTCAACATCATTCATGGAGGTTCCCTTCGAGGAGGCAGAATATCTTGTGGCACGTCATCGGCTTTCCATCGGCTGTCTCTCAACTCTCCATAATCTTGTGGAATTGAGGGTTGGAGATAAGCAATATATGTTACCAACTGCACCGCCTCCTACTTTGCCTCTTTTTCGCACACTCAGGGTCTTTACAGCAGAAAATATCCACCCTTCATTTTTGGCTGGTCAGACCTTCCATAAGCTTGAAAGAGGCAAGCTGTCACATGGGGAAGGTCCCAACCTGAGCGAGGGCCGAGTCACACATATGCCAGTCTGCACAACACTGGACGTAGATGACCTCACTCTGCTTGCTACCCTCAACCTTCCACAGATCTGTGAACTGAGTGCATCATTTCATCATCCGGAATTCAACATGATCTGGGAAACATGTATTGCAGTAAATGTGAATTTGTTAGGATTGGAGCTCCTGCATGTGTATGGGTGGTATCAACAGGCAGATCTGATTCAAGCCCTTCGATGCGTACCAGCGCTGAAAAGCTTGATTATTGGATATGGGTCAGATCTAGATGCAGAGTTCTTTGGGGAATTCGTCCCGATACATCTCAATCAAACCACCACATTGATACAGTCACATAACGAGGGCCAATTGCCCGCAGTTCTCTGCCCTATGTTGATGAGTTTGCTCATTGAGGGGTGTGATTTCAAACAGCAACCAGAGCTGATGCCTTTCTTCAAACAGGTTGTCACTCTGCGTGCCGCATGTGGGTCTCCCTTGGAGGAGTTCACTTTGTTTGACTTTGAGCTTGGAAGAAAGACTGAGCTTGTTGGGAGCCATGGGAGTTTTGTGATGGAAACCGCTGTTCTGGGTGAGGATGATGAGCCATTTGGACTAGATATTTAGCTTGAGTGACACAGGGCTTAAATCTGATATGATTTGTGGACCACAATTTCTCCCGTGTAGATAGGGCTCCTTCCACGCTATGCCACACCTATGCAGCCTTCTATTATAACCTAGCACGTATGAGGAGCGAATACTACAAACCGCGTCTATCGGGATCGTTCACCTCGCCATGCAACTCAAAAGGCACCGAAAGTAGCATCCTCGCCTAGAACGCGGAACCCCCACCTCAGTCACTGGCGGAGCACAGCGTCCTCTCCGCAAGCAGAAGGCTCTAAAGTTAGCATGCAGGCTGTTCGCCCACAGCAGGCGCGTATTCCTTCCCCTCCCTCACGCTGCCCGTTTTGTGTTTTGTTTTGTAGAGTGAATACAAAAAATACGAGCGTAATTTTATATTTATTTTGCGTACAGTGAGCCATCAGACATAGCTCGTATCTGGGCTCCAAACGTGACTGCACCTGATCATGGCTCGTCCAAGTATCCAGATTGCGAACGAACAAGATTAGAACGCACCTCTAGCGCTACCGAACACCTATAAGACCATCTGGAGAATGATGAAGATTTTCGTGCGCTTCATGGTGGACACAACGCCGTCTCAATATTCGTAACAGCCCGGCGTCTATCATATTCATTCATGGCTGTAAGATTCGCCGGTTTCACACCCTACCGAGTCCTAAAAAGGGAGCGTCATCATGTGCCTCTTCCGTCGCCGCCGTAATATTATAGGTCCGGTCTCTATTTCAATGAAGCCAATGCTGGGACCTTAGGAGTTGCTCTAGCCGATATCCGTGTATCGGGACCCACAGGTGCGCAGTGTCGGAAAGGTATAACGGCACACGCGCCACTATGATTCACGTCGTCAGGTATTAGGCTGTACCCGTCAGAAGTGAACATTCCTAACTGGTGCGGTGGATGACACAGTAGCCGTTTGCCACCGTCCTCGAGATCCAGGCGATGTGACCCGCTCTCGATCTCTCTCGCTATTACTTCCGGGTCAACGCAGCAGTAGTCTCCCCGGACGACCAGTAGTGTTGTACTACTGATATCCACTGCCTATTTTGATGTAGGGTGACATTACGACCCTTTTGTAGGCTCGCGGTCTCCCCAGCTATTTGCAGTCCCTCTGTCGTCCGTATCTCTTGTCTGGGATTCGAGCTAGGCACGACCCACGTCACGCCAGCATAATGCGCCGCTGTTCTCAGACGAGGAGTGGTTATTGATTGTGGGTCACGACAGCATTCAAGTTGTTTTCGGCCGAGCAGTGCCCGAGAATGGACAGGTGCCCGAACCAAATATTAGTCCGAGGCACAGAAGCGTTGTTCACAAGTGGCAATTAAAACCTGCAGGAATGAATAAGAACTTGGCTCGGCTCGCAATGTTAATTCGCGTCGTGAGTTCAACGGCGGATTGTCCAACGATACGCCATGTTGGATAACGAGCTCTACTGCGTTGATATAAATGTCAGTGTTGCAATGTAGAATGTGGGATGTACGTACAAGCCTCAGCGCTCTGCCCGTTTGCAGCCCAAAGGTTGTCGCTGTAATCGGTGCAATGCAAATAGCTGTTCCTGTCCGACTACTCAAAATTACACGCATTCACTCATAGTGACATAAAAGTCATCGATGTCTTTCCCGGTGACCTCCGATGCATGGCCGGGTTTTGACCTCCGCTCCGCCCGACAAACGCAACTCTCCTAGCGACCTGGTCCCTCTACGTACAATAGACACTCGCAGAATGCCCACAACAGATCGTTTGATGTACGAGTTCAACGACCACCTTCACCAACCTCGCTGTACCATCGTCGGGATCCATTACATCCGATTATCGTCGCTGTGGCTACCCAACCAGGGCGCGTAAACACAAACAAGACAACAAACCACTCAATTCACAGCACGCGAGACGAGCCCTTGCTGCTCTGCCCATCCACGATTATCACTCTGGCCGTTTCTTGTCACAGCTCCTGATACTGGGGGCATATTGATGTCGTTAACCACCTAATTCAACAAGTGAAGAAGACCAGCGAACCCTTCCAACACATTCGCCCCATCTTGCTTCCACAAGCGCATATTCCGTCCCCAGGTTCGTCACGCTGACCCTTCAGGATGGTCCCGTGCTTACTGTTTCTTCGCTTGCAGTGCCAGTAGATCTATGTCCGCTATCCCATCCTCCGTGCAGCCCCTACCCGTCCTCCGTAGGCGCAGCACGCCCAGAAAACCAGACATCTTCGTCGCTCGCACCGCGGCGCGAACGCTGTATTCTAAGCGCAACGACATTCCCCACAACGCTGCCGTTAATCACCCAAGGGATTGTCTTCCTTGCGCGCCCATCGTCCTACTTCGGCACGTCCATCATGCCCTACATCCAGACTCGCCCCGTGATTCCCTCTACGGCTCCTCAAGAGGCTCGTGTACCCTCATCATCGTCTGTGACGTGTGGAGGGAGGGCTATGCACCAGAGACGCCTTGAGTAAATGCACGACGCTTCTACCTCACTTCTGAACTGACGGCGTTAACCCTGATAGAGAGATCGTGATACACTCCCAGCTAGGCCGTCGTGGTCGGGGGATTGTCATCACCGTCGTCTGAGTATTCCTTCCATAAGCTCACAAGAGTAATAGGTCACCCGTACTAGTGGAACACAGGAGAGATGGGTGTACGAGCGGGTCAACAAGTAGGCAGTACGTGATCGAATCGTGGACGTCACCGATAGAATCACATATATGAATCTTCTTTATAAGGATTACCCAGATGTCTACATCACCCCGAGCGGTCAGCCGAGACACAAGCACGTATTCTTCAAGCAATCGAAGGGCCCGGCGGTGCACACTTTCCATTGCACGCATTCCTCGGCCAAGGCAGAATCCTTGGCCATGCTATGCACTGCTATATCCGTGCTGAACTCCCAATGCGCGGAAGTAGCTCGCAATTCCGTGGAAGCCTTGGACTGGAACTACTCTTGTTCATGTTGTGGTTGTTATGGAGGGGTAGGTCGACGTCGTAGCGTTCGCGTTGTTCTGTGGGTAGACATCCTGGGACAGGGTTTTCTGTAAATGAAGTTCGGGCACGCAGCCCATCCCACGGAACTGTGTGAAGGCGTGATATAAGGCAACCCCGTGTGCTCGAATGCGCCTTCGCTCACTCCCTTCAGGCCGTAAGCAATGACCAGAAGTCTGCGGTGCATGGGACTAGGATCCTCGTTAGACTACGTGGTGTGTACTGGGGTTTATTCAGCGAACTGGGCGCCAATCTGTCCAGCTCGCAGGTAGCTCGCCGTCCGTCCGTCATGGTTCAGCAACCTACCTGATCGATGTGACCAGCGAGACGACTCGCAAATAATCTGCACTACGTAGGAAACTCTGCCCTCATTATGTGTAATGTAAATCATTGGGACGCCGAGTGCCATTCTCATTTCACTAGGTGAGATTGAGGCGGGCTGCCGGTCCGAGACGAGACGGGACGTGTGAATGAGTCGGGTAAATATAACAAATGTCCAATCCACCTGACAGGACCCTGTCGAGTAAATATGGACATCGTCCAGTCAGGTCTCTGTCGGAAGACACGGCCGATCGATCGCAGAAGCGCCGAACCATTTACTGGGCCACATAACGGCTGCATTATATGAATGAGTACGAGTACCGGTTGTGCACTCCCTCGCTCTTCCCAGCTCCCCTGTCCTCTCGAGCTAAATAGCCTAACTCGCGGAAACGCCTCGTACTCTGTCTGCCAATGTCCTCAACTTCTTCGGGTTCGGTTCATCCGTTACTACCCCCTGGGAAAATCCACCTCATTCCAGTGGAAATACTCTCTGAAATATTTCTTCTCGTACTTAGAAATCAATGGGATAAAGAGAACTTGGAGCTTGTGTGCCAGCGTTGGTATGCTATTATGATTTCAACGCCAGGCATCACGTCTCGACTTTGGATTCGAAGGGGAACAAAGAAGGAAGTAGTTCAGGCGTTCATACAACGGAGAAAGACCAGCTTTGCAGTGATTGTTGATGGGAATGACGAATGGGAGGATTTCAATTCTGATGACTTTCATGCATCTCTCATGGTTGCCTGTCAGGCCGCACCCAGATGGCAATTTCTGAACCTCCGTTCATTTCCACCACCTGGAGAATACAACGCACCAGACACTACTGTGCAACCTTTGGAAAGCCTTAGAGGCTTTATCATTGGCGAACACTGTGATCTTGGAAGCTTTCTTGAGCCGCTCATGACTGCAATCACTACAACTTCCCTTCCACGCCTTACTAGATTGGATCTTTCTGACTCTAGAGCGGTACTCTACCTTGCGCAACCAACCTGCCCTCACTACTTCTTCTCTCTCACGACTCTCACAATCAAGCTGTCGAGGAAGATGGAGAGCCCTGCAGATATCCTTCCACACCTCCAGAGACTCGAGAAATTTGATGCCCAGAATCTCTACCTCCCAATTTATTCACCTGATGCCTCCCTTCCTCTTATCCAGACCCTCTCCTGGCTGACACTAAAATCTGTTTCTGTCCAATGGATGGCAGGCAAGGTTTTCCCTGCTCTTGAGCGCTGTTCTATTACATTCCCTCACCATAGTGACGCCATATGTGTCCAGCCTGTTACCATGCTTGCTTGCGTCCGGCTTGTATATGACTCCAATGACCTTGGTCCCCTTAGGCATTTTCATCACCTTCCACTTGCTAAACTGACGGTGAGAAGTGGGCAGTGGAATGTCAGAAGGGGGAATCCTCAGTTTGTCGCTATATGCCCCATAGCCTTTGCCAATGCACAGAGTCTATCCGAGCTAGATCTTGGAGTGCAATGCAGTGAACAGCTGCTGGTTCTTACCCTGCGCCAATTGCCAGCCTTGGAATTGTTGTGCCTGAGACTTGCTAGCCCCCATGCACTGAGCGAAACATTCTTCCAGGCATTTGTTACTACAAGGTCCAATGCAGGTAGCCCATGTGAAATGGCTGCACCCCCAAGGCTACCACTCTGTGTGGAATTGGAACGCCTTGTCTTGCATTATAGGAGATGGCTTCGGGGTGCTGAGAGAAAGGGACTCATCCCAGTCTTTAGTAACATCGTATCATCACGCAGTCCAGACCTTTCGTTGTGGGTAGGTCTGCCTCCACGAACCTGGGATGTTCAGGGGCCTGTAGAGAGCACCTGCGATGTTACAGATGATTATGATACATCTGTAATTGGGATTTCAAGCCCATATGGCATAATTCCCCTAGAGTATCATTGTCCGTCGTTCAGTAAAATTAAAGCATTATTACAGGAGGTTCCCTTCAAGGAGGCAGAATATCTTGTCGCACGTCATCGGCTTTCCATTGGCTGTCTCTCAACTCTCCATAATCTTGTCGAATTGAGGGTTGGAGATGAGCAAGATATATTGCCAACTGCACCACCTCCTACTTTGCCTCTTTTTCGCACACTCAGGGTCTTTACAGCAGAAAATATCCATCCTTCATTTTTGGCTGGTCAGACCTTCCATAACCTTGAGAGGGGCAAGCTGTCCTTACCTGGGGAAGGTCCCAACCTGAGCGAGGGCCGAGTCACACATATGCCAGTCTGCACAGCACTGGACGTAGATGACCTCACTCTACTTGCTACCTTTAAGCTTCCACAGATCTGTGAACTGGGTGCATCGTTTGACCATCCGGAATTCAGCATGATCTGGGAAACGTGTATTGCGGTAAATGTGAATTTGTCAGGATTGGAGCTCCTGCATGTATATGGACGGTATCAACAGGCAGATCTGATCCAAGCCCTTCGATGCTTACCAGTGCTGAAAAGCTTGATTATTGGAAATGGGTCAGGTCTAGATGCAGACTTCTTTGAGGAATTTGTCCCAATGCACCTCAATCAAACCGCCGTATCGATACAGTCACATGATGAGGGTCAGATATCCGCAATTCTCTGCCCTACGTTGGGGAGTTTGCTCATTGAGGGGTGTGATTTCAAACAGCAACTAGAGCTGATGCCTTTTTTCAAACAGGTTGTCACTCTGCGTGCCGCGTGTGGGTCTCCCCTGGAGGAATTTACTTTGTTTGACTTTGAGCTTGGAAGAAAGACTGAGCTTGTTGGGAGCCATGGAAGTTTCGTGATGGAAACCATTGTCCTGGATGGGGATGCTGGGCCAGTTAGATTAGATATTTAGCTTGAGCGACACAGGACTTGAATCTGATCTGATATGTGGACCACTACTTCTCTCATGTAGATAGGGCTCCTTCCACGCTAGCTATGCCACACCTATGCAGCCTTCTATTGTAATCCACCACGTATGAGGAGCGAATACTACAAACCACGTCTATCAGGATCGTTCACTTCGCCAATTCAAAACGCGCCGAAAGTAGTGTCACCTCAGTATGAGTTTATATGCTGTCTAGAATGCGGGGTCCTCCACCTCAGTCACTGGCGGAACACAGCGGCCTCTCCGCAGGCATAAGGCTCTATCCGGTGGCATAGAGGCTGTCCGCCCCCAGCAGGCGCGTATTCCATCCCTCACTCATGCTGCCCGTTTTGTGTTTGTAGAGTGAATACAGAAGTATGGGCGTAGTTTTATATCTATTTTACGTACAGTGGCCCATCAGACATAGCCTATATATGGGTCCCAAGCGTGACTGCGCCTGATCACGGCTCGTCCGAGTATGCAGATTGCGAACGAACAAGATTAGAACGCACCTCTAGCGCTACCGAACACCTATAGGATCATCTAGAGAATGATGGAGATTTTTGGTGCGCTTCATGGGGACGCAACGCCGTCTCAATATTCGCATCAGCCCGGCGTCCGTCATATTCGTTTCATAGCTGCAGAATTCGCCGTTCTCTACATCCTCAGGGTGAATGCCACATCCTGCCGAGTCCTAAAACGGGGCCGTCATCGTGTGTCGATCTCTCTCGTTGCAGCCGTAATATTGTAGGTCCGGTTTCTATTTCAATGAAGCCAATTCTGGGCCCTCAGAAGTTGCTCTAGTTGATGCCCGTGTATCGGGGTTCACAGGTGCACAGTGTCGGATAGGTGTAACGGCACACGCGTCACCGGGATTCACGTCGTCAGGCGGGATGTACTCGTCAGAAGTGAACATTCTTAACGGGCGTAGTAGATGATACAGTAGCCGTTTGCCACCACCCTTGAGATCCAGACGATGTGACCCGCACTGCACTCTCGCCGCTTCCAGGTCAACCCAGTAATAGTCTCCCCGGACGACCAATAGTGTTGTACTGATAGCCACTGCCAATTTTGATGTAGGGTGACATTATGACCTTCTTGTAGGGCTCGCGATCTTCACTGCTAGTGTAAGCAGAATGCACTGAAACTCGACGGAATTTGGTTGAACTGCCCAACTCACATGCTTCAAGTCGGGGTCCCCGACACACGTCCGTTCTCTTGGTGGTGTAACGCTACTCCCGGGAAATCCGTCGCCAAACTCGAACGGAGCAGAGGAAGCACGTCGTGAAGAGGAGTATGTACGACGTACCTGTACTCTGAGTGTGACCTCTCCCTTCATTGTTTGTTTTGCGGTACCTTTCAACGTTCGGCGCAGACTCTGTGCTGCAACACAGAGCCCCCAATAATCCGGTGACGAAGAAGAGGGAGGACAAGGATATCGATACCATCGTCCCTAAGCCATGCGGTCCTCAGCGTCCTGCAATGTTAGTGGGATTGCTGTTTCTGTGCCGGGAGAGAAGCACGGTTCGTCGAGAAGGACACTTGAAAAGAAAGGTGTGCGTTACGCGCGAGACGGGGAAGAAAACGAGCTGTGTGATCCCATAGTGCTGCTGCCGCGATAGGTTGTATGTGTGATGGCCGAAGAAAGCGCGTGGAAAAGCGATCGTTTTTGGAGAAGAGCGTGGGTTCAAGAGAAGGAAGTGGGTTGAAGATCGGTAGATCATTACGTGGAGGCTTGAGAAGTGGGATGAGCACCGGTTGCACAGATGGCGAACCGGAAGAGATGAACAATGGCCAATTGTGTGCATCGGTGTAGTAGCGAGCGCGGCACTGAAGGAAACGGGCGTGGGATTGATGCTAGCAGCGTTCATTGATGACTATTGCAACGCTCAGGGTCACCCAGCGCGTCAGGTAACCGTGAGTGTAGACATATTGGGCGGCTGCTCGTGGTTGCTGGGTCTTTCTCGTCCTCATCGTACAGCCGTCGTCCAACGATGCTGGATCTGCTTATGGTCTGTCGTCACGAGTAGATCACGAGTGAATAAGATTGGTACGCGTGTGTAACGCTACAGGACACCCATCAGATAATTTAGAGAATGTTAGAGACAATTTCGAGTGTTGTGGGGACGCGAATGCAACACAATATTCGCGAGAGCCTGAAAAAGGTAGCTTGATTCGATGAGATAAAAAGGTGCGCATTACGAGCGAGGCCGAAAAAGTAAGTGGACTGTGTACTCCTGTGGGGCTGCGGCAATAACGACTCGATAGGTCGTACGCATGGCGATTGGGGGAAGGAAAGGATGAAGAGGCGAGCGTTATGGAGAGAGATCACGCGTTGGGCTCAAGAGAAGGTGGGGTAGAAATTTTCTGGGGGCTTGGGAAGTGGGTTGAGCACCGGTTGCAAAGAGGGCGAATCGGAATAGATGGGTGAGTGTGAACAGCGGCCAATGGGTATGGTGGTGGGCGACCAACGCTCTGCCCGTTTGCAGCCCAAGGGTGGTCGCTGTATGGGTGCAATGCAAATAGCTGTTTGACTACTCAGAATTACACGCATTCACTCATAGTGACATAAAAGTCGTCATCAATGTCTTTCCCGGTGACCTCCGATGAATGACCGGGTTTTGACCTCCGCTTCGCCCGACGAACGCAACTCTCCTGGCGAGCTGGTCCCTCTACGTACAATAGACACTCGCAGAGTGCCCACGATAGACCGTTTCATGTACGAGTTCAACGACCACCTTCACCGACCTCGCTGTACCATCGTCGGGATCCATCACATCCGATTATCATCGCGGTGGCTACCCAACCAAGGCGCGTAAACACAAACAAGACAACAAACCACTCGATTCACAGGACGCGAGGTGAGCCCTTGTTGCTCTGCCCATCCACGATAGTCACCTGGCCGTTTCTTGTTACAGCTCCTGATACTGCGGGTGTATTGACGTCGTTCACCACATGATGCAACAGATGAAGAATACCAGCGAACCCTTCCAGCTCATTCGCCCCGTCTTGCTTTCGTACGCGCATATTCCGTCCCCAGGTCCGTCACACTGACCCTTCAGGATGATCCCGTGCTTACTGTTTCTTTGCTTGCAGTGCCAGTAGATCTATGTCCGCTATCCCATCCTCCGTGCAGCCCCTACCCGTCCTCCGTAGACCCAGTCCGCGCAGAAAACCAGACATCTTCGTCGCTCGCACCGCCGCGCGAACGCTGTATTCTAAGCGCAACGACATTTCCCACAACGCTGCCGTTAATCACCCAAGGGATTGCTTCCTTGCGCGCCCATCGACCTACGTTGGCACGTCCATCATGCCCTACATCCAGACTCGCCCATGGTTCCCTCTACGGCTCCTCAAGAGGCTCGTGTACCCTCAGCATGGCCTGTGACGTGTGGATGGAGGGATATGCGCCAGAGACACCTTGAGTAAATGCACGATGCTTCTACCTCACTTCTGAACTGACGGCGTTAACCCTGATAGAGAGATCGTGATGCATCCCCAGCTAGGCCGTCGTGGTCGGGAGATTGTCATCACCGTCGTCTGAGTATTCCTTCCAAAAGCCCACGAGAGTACAAGGTCACCCGTACTAGTGGACCACAGGAGAGATAGGTGTACGAGCGGGTCAACAAGTAGGCAGTACGTGATCGAATCGTAGACGTTGCCGATAGAATCACATATATGATATCTCTTTATAAGGATTACCCAGATGTCTACATCACCCCGAGCGGTCAGCCGAGACACAAGCACGTATTCTCCAAGCAATCGAAGGGCCCGCCGCCGCACATGTTCCATTGTACGCATTGCTCGGTCAAGGCAGAATCCTTGGCCATGCTATACACTGCTATATCGGTGCTGAACTCCCAATGTGCGAAAGTAGCTCGCAATTCCGTGGAAGCCTTGGACTGGAACTACTCTTGCTCATGTTGTGGTTGTTGTGGAGGGTTCAGCGGGAAGGGTAGGTCGACGTCGTAGCGTTCGCGTTGTTCTACATTCCGGGACAGGGTTTTCTGTGAATGAAGTTCGGGCGCGGAGAAGCCCCCATCCCATGGAACTGTGTGAAGGCGAGATATAAGGCAACCGCGTGTGGTCGAATGCGCCTTCGCTCACTCCCTTCAGGCCGTAAGCAATGACGAGAAAGATGCGGTGGACCGGACTATGATCCTGGTTAGACTACGCGGTGTGTACTGGGGTTAATTCAGCGAACTGGGCGCCAATCTGTCCAGCTCGCAGGTAGCGGGCCGTCCGTCCGTCATGGTTCAGCACCGTACCTGATCGATGTGACCAGCGAGACGACTCGCAGATAATCTGCTCTGTGTCGGAAACCCTTCCCTCATTATGTGGAATGTAAATCATTGGGACACTGAGTGTCATTCTCGTTTCACTACTGGCTGCCACCAGGTGAGATTGAGGCGGGCTGTCGGTCCGAGACGAGACAGGACGTGTGAATGAGTCGGGTAAACACAACAAATGTCCAATTCATCTGACAGGAACCTGTCGAGTAAATATGTACATCGTCCAGTCCAGTCTCTATCGGAAGATCGACGCGGCCGATCGCAGAGGCGCTGAACCATTTGCTGGGCCACATAACCGCTGCATTATATGAATGCGTACGAGTACCTGTTGTACACTCCCTCGCTCTTCCCAGCCCCCTTGTCCTATCAAGCTAATCTAACTCGCAGAGACCTCTCATATCATGCCCCGTCCGTCAATGTACTATCCTATTCGTTCGGGTCCGGTTCATCCGTTACTACCCCCTGGGAAAGCCCACCTCATTCCAGTGGAAATACTCTCTGAAATATTTCTACTCGTACTACGAAATAGGCCACGGGATAAAGAGAGCTTGGAGCTTGTGTGCCAACGCTGGTATGCCATCATGATTTCAACGCCAGGCATCACGTCTCGACTATGGATTCGAGGGGCAACAAAGAAGGAAGTAGTTCAGGCATTCATACAGCGGAGAAAGACCCCCTTTGCGGTGATTGTTGATGTGGATAACGAGGACGAGGACGATGGGGAGGATTTCAGTTATGATGACTTTCATGCATCCCTCATGGTTGCCTGTCAGGCCGCATCCAGATGGCAATTTCTGAACCTCCGTTCATTTCCACCACCCGGAGAATACAAGGCATCAGACACTATTGTGCAACCTTTGGAAAGCCTTGGAGGCTTCATGATGGGCGGACACTGTGATCTTGGAAGCTTTCTTGAGCCGCTCATGACTGCAATCACTACAACTACCCTTCCACGCCTTACTAAATTGGTCCTTTCTGACTCTAGAGCTGTACTCTCCCTTGCGCAACCAACCTGCCTTCACATCTTCTTCTCTCTCACGACTCTCACAATCAAGCTGTCGAGGAAGATGGAGACCCCTGCAGATATCCTTCCACACCTCCGGAGACTGGAATCCTTTCATGCCCAGCGTCTCTACCTCCCAATGTATTCACCTGATACTTCCCTTCCTCTTATCCAGACCCTTACCACGCTGGGACTGAAAGCTGTTTCTGTCCAATGGATGGCCGGCAAGGTTTTCCCTGCTCTTGAGAGCTGTTATATTACATTCCCTCACCATAGTGACGCCATTTGTTTCCAGCCTGTTACCATGCCTTCTTGCACCTATCTTGTATATGACTCCAATGACCTTGGTCCCCTTAGGCATTTTCATCACCTTCCACTTACCCAGCTAAAGGTGACGAATGGGCAGTGGAATGTCAGAAGGGGGAATCCTCAGTTTGTCGCTATATGCCCCACAGTTTTTGCCAGTGCACAGAGTCTATCCGTGCTGGATCTTGGAGTGCAATGCAGTGAACAGCTGCTGGTTCTTGCCCTGCGCCAATTGCCAGCCTTGGTTGTGTTGTGGCTGAGGCTGGGTAGCCCCCATGCACTGAGCGAAACATTCTTCCAGGGATTTGTTGCTACAAGGTCCAATGCAGGTAGCCCATGTGAAATGGTTGCACTTCCAAGGCTACCACTCTGTGCGAAATTGACAGAACTTCTCTTGGACTATAGGAGATGGCTAAGGGGTCCTGAGAGAAAAGGACTCATCCCAGTATTTAGTGACATCGTATCATCACGCTATTTAGAGTCATCACGCTATTCAGAGGAGGCTTTTGACCTCAGTTTGTCCTTTAATGGGTTACAGTTGTGGGAAGTTCAGGAGTGTGTAGAGAGCACCTGCGATATTGCAGATGGTTACATTAGTTCCGTAATTGGGATTCCAAGCCCATATGGCATAATTCCCCTACGAGAACTTGAGGGCTCGTCATTACTGGAGGTTCCCTTCAAGGAGGCAGAATATCTTGTGGCATGTCACCAGCTTTCCATTGGCTGTCTCTCAACTCTCCATAATCTTGTTGAATTGAGAGTTGGAGATAAGCAAGATATATTGCCAACTGCACCACCTCCTACTTTGCCTCTTTACAGCACACTCAGGGTCTTTACAGCACAAAATATTAACCCTTCATTTTTGGCCGGTCAGACATTCCATAAGCTTGAGAGGGGCAAAATGTCATTACATGGGGAAGGTCCCAACCTGAGCCACGCACAGGTCACACAACTGCCAGTTTGCACAAGATTGGATGTAGATGACCTCACCCTGCTTGCTACCTTCCAAATTCCACAGATCTGTGAACTGGGCGTATCATTCAATCATCCAGAATTCGATATGATTTGGGAGAAGCATATTGCGGTGAATGCAAACCTGTCAGGATTGGCACTCCTGCACGTGCATGGATGGCATCAACAGGCAGATCTGATTCAAGCCCTTCGATGCTTACCAGCACTGAAGAGCTTGATTGTTGGAAATGGTTCAGATCTGGACGCAGACTTCTTTGGGAGATTTGTTCCAATGCCTCCGAATGAAACCGCTGCATTTGTGCAGTCGCATAACGAGGGTCAGGTATCCGAAGTTCTTTGCCCTATGTTGAAGAGCCTACTCATTGAGGGGTGTGGTCTCACACAGCGACTAGAGCTGACGCCTGTTTTCAGACAGGTTGTCACTCTGCGTGCCGCATGTGGGTCTACGTTGGAGGAGTTTACTTTGTTTGACTTTGAGCTTGGAAGCAAGACTGAGCTTATTGGGGGCCATGGAAGTTTTGTTATGGAAGTCATTGCTCTGGATGGAGATGCTCGGCCATTCAGCTTAGCTATTTAGCTTGCGCGACACAGGGATTGAATCTGATATGATTTGTGGACCACATCTTCTCCCATGTAGATAGGGCTCCTTCCACGCAATGCGACACCTATGCAGCCTTTGATTGTTAGGGGTACGAATAGTATATACTCGCTCTTCCAAGAGATGTTCATTTCATTTTCACTTAGCTGTGTACACAATCACTAACCAGTTCGTCTACACGCCGACTCACTGAACTAATCTGCGTGCACCTCTCCAGTGCGTCACTGACCCAATAGTCACCTCGCCTTCTAACACCTACTTCGGTACGCTATCGCTACTCTGCGAGGGCCGTGCACCCTGCTTCCCGTGCCGCTTAGCTTCCCTTGGTAGACGCTATGATGTACAGTGTATCATGGTTTGTCGTGAGATTATGGGTAATTGTGCAGCGAGGGCTAAGATGATATACATTAAGGGGAGTGTCCTGTTTGAAGTCCCTTTGTCGTGCGTATCTCGAGACTGATTCAAGCCAGAGACGATCCATGCCAGTATAGTACGCCGCTGGCTCAGACGAGGAGCGGTTATCCACCTTCGATTGTGGGTCATGATAGCATTCACGTGGTTTTCGATCGAGCATTGCCTGAAAATAGGTAGCACCGCTCCTGATCCTTAGCCCCAAAGTGTTGAGTTGAGGTGTCCGAACCTAATATCAGCACACAAACTCTTCTCACCAGCGGTAATCAAAACCTGCAGGAATGAGTATGAGAAGCTTGACGCATTGCACCCACGATGAGCGCGCGCTCGACATGCTAGACTCGCAATGCCCATCTGTGATTATACAAAACTGGTGTTTTTACCCACCACGGATGGGGAGTGAATACTACAAACAAACCGCGCCTGTCAACATCGTTCACATCGTCAATTCAAAGGCTTCGAATGGAGCGTCCTCCAAGCATGAGCTCACCTGGTGTCTAATACGAGAGTTCCGCCGCCTCAGTCATTGGCGGAGCACAACGTCATATCCGCATGCACAAGGCGTCCGTCTGTAAGATGGCCTACAGGCTGTCCCCAACAGCAGCCGGTTATTGCTGCCCGTATCGTGTTTCTTAGAGTGAATACGGAAATATGAGCGTAAATTTATATCTATTTTGCGCACGATGAGCCACCAGACATAGCTTATATATAGGGCGCTTGATTACGACTCGTCCGAGTATGCAGATTGCGAATGAACAAGATTGGAACGCACCTCTAGTGCTACCGAACACCTATAAGACCATCTGAAGAATGAGGAAGATTTTTGTGCGCTTCATGGTCGACGCAACGCCGTCTCATATTCGCAACAGTCCCAAAAGGGACAGTCACCATGTGTCTCTCTCGTCGCAGCCGTAATATTGTAGGTCCAGTCTCTATTTTTTTGAAGCCAATGCTGGGCTCTTAGGAGTTGCTCTAGCCGATATCCGTGTATCGGGGCCCGCATTGTCGGAAAGGTGTAACGGCACACGCGCCACTAAGATTCGCGTCGTCAGGCAGGCTGTACCCGTCAGAAGTGAATATTGTTAACTGGTGCGGTGGATGATAAAGTAGTCGTTTGCCACCGTTCTCGAGATGCAGACGATGTGAACCGCTCTTTACTCTCGCCACTTCCGGTCAACGCAGCCGTAGTCTCACCGGCCGTCCAGTAGTCTTGTCCTGATACCCACTACCCATCTTGATGTAGGGTGACATTACGACCCTCTTGTGGGGCTCGCGATCTCGACTGCTAGCTTGAGCAGAATGCACCGAAAGCCGACGGAATTTGGTTTAATCGCCCACCTCACATGTTTCAAGTCGAGGTTCACGACACACGTCTGTTGTCTTGGTGGTGCAACGTTTTCCTGAGAAATCCGTCGCCGAACTCAAAGTGAGTAGAGGAGGCACGTCGCCAAGAAGAGTACGTACGACATCCCTCTGCTCAGAGTGCCACCTCGCCATTTGCTGTTTGCTGCTGTGCAGTCCCGTTTAAGGCTCGGCGCAGGTTCTGTGCTGCAACACAGCAGCGTTTGATAATCCAGTGACGAAGAAGAGGGAGGACAAGGATATCGATACCATTGTCCCTAAGCCATGGAGTCCTCAGCGCCCTGCAATGTTAGTGGGGTTGCTGTTTCCGTGCCGGGAGAGAAGCACCGTTCGCCGAGAAGGACACTTGATGAGTAGGGCGCGCGTTAGGAGCCAGACTGGAAAAAAAGGGCTGTGCGCTCCTGTAGTGCTGCTGCCGTGATAGGTCGTATCGTGATGGCTGAAGAAAGCGGGTGGAGAAGGCGTTTTGGAGAAAAGGGTGGGCTCAAGAGAAGGAGATGCAATGGGGTAGAGATTTTCTGGAGGCTTGGGAAGTGGGTTGAGCATCGATTGCAAAGAGGGCAAATCGAAGTGGGTGAATCTGTGTGGGTGGTGGTGGGTGAACAATGGGCATTCCAGCCTCAACTGTCGTTTTTGAACATATTCGCTCCAGAGCAACCAGGGAATTCGTCTGGTGGTCTGTACTTGAGACCTTTGTTGGAACATCCCAGGGTTGTTCTTGTCACCCATGTCACGGACATTCTCAGAATCCATCATTTCGAATGCGGCCGAATTAATTGGCATCGATGATCATATCAATACGCAGAGCCACTCGATTTACAATGCGACATATAGTGATCTTTTTCCATGCTCGACCCTTTATCGACCCCTCATGCCCATGTGCTGCAGCCAGCCGCCTGGTTTCTCGTTCGGGGCTCACCGGTGAGTTGGACAGCACAAACTGGGTTTGCTTACTTCGTCGAACAGTGAAACGAATCCTTCCGGTAGTACTCGTTTAACCGAAGGTCATCTGTCCTGCTCCACTCTGTGATTAATATGATCAATACCGCCATATCCTGCTCTCGCTCTCGCAAGCACACATTCCCGTCCCCATCCCGCTGTGGGCGCCCTCCTCGCTGTTCTTCCCTTCACAACAGCCCAACACACTTTGTATCCACTATCCAATCCTTGACCAGTGCAATCTCCTCCGACATTGACATCGCACACCATGAATACCCCGCCAACTACGCGTCCCACAATCCCACCGATTACGTCTCCCCAGGGTTGTCGTCCTTCACACTCGCCTGTCGGTCCTGCCGTCCGTCTGCCCTTTCACGTCGACCTCGCGTCGGATTTTGCACCTTTCTTGGACTCTTCCTGCGGTCCTCGAAGCGCTGTATCAGGCTTGCAAACGTCCTCCACAATGCGAAGGAAGCTCGTTGATACCATTCGCTGGAGATGACGGGTCCCTTCCTGGAGTAAAAGTCTCTCGTGCTAGTGGACAGCAGGAGAGATGGACGTACGAGCAGGTCAACGACTAGGCGGTACGTGATCGAATCGTGAACGTCGCCGATGGTATCACATCTAAATTTCTTTATAAGGTGCCTACCCCATCGATGCACACCTCCCATTGTACACACCTATCCACCCAAGTTCAAATCCTTCGCTGCTCTATATCAATATACATGTAGAACTCCCAACGCGCGGAAGTAGCTCGCAGTTCCATGGAAACCTTGGACTGGAACTGTCCTTGGTCACTTTGTGGTTGGTGTGGATGGTGCACCGGGTAGGGTAAGTCAACATTATAGCGTTCGCGTTGTCCTGTGGGTAGAACTTTCAGGACAGGTCTTTCTATGAACGGAGTTTAGGCGTGGAGGAGCCTCCATCCCAAGAAACAGTGAGAAAGGCAACTCTGTACACGGGAGTGCGCTTTCGCTCGCTCCTTTCAAGCTGAAAGCAATGTCCCAGAAAGACGTGGTGCATCGCACTATGGCAGTGGCCACTCCAGGTTAGACTACATGGGTGAACTAGAGATTATTCAATGAACTGATCCACCAATCTGTCTAGCTTGCCACCTGTGAGCAGCCATCCATCTATCATCATTCAGTCTCGCATAGCCTGTTATGACGTGCCCTCGTTGGGATTATCGATAACAGTCTAATAGCCTGGATTTAGACCTTAGGCATGCATTACACTGTCAAGGAGCGTCATTAGCCCCTAGTGGTAGCGAGTTGGTGCGGCACTGAAAAAAGGGGTGGGGGGTTGATGCTTCTCAAGCCTAGCAGAGTTCATCGGTGACTATTGCAACGCTCAGGGCCACCCAGCGTTTCGGATAACCGATAACCGTTAGGAGTGAAGACGTATTGGGCGGTTACGATTAGTATAAGAAGACGAAGGCAGCGACTTGGTTGCTGTATCTTCCTTGTCCTCGTCGTACAGCCGTCGACCAGCGAGCCCTAAGGGAGTCAGTGTCGGGAATGTAGAATGTGTGATGTAGGTACAAGCCTCAACGCTCTGACCGGGATATAACATAATCGATTTGCAGTGCAAATAGCTATTCGACTACTCAGAATTACACGCACTCGCTCATAGCGACGCTGACCGGTTCTTGACCTCCGCCTTGTCCGGCAAACACAACCCTCCTAGCGACCTGCTCCCTCTACGCACAACAAACACCCGTAGAATGCCCATGACGAACTGTTACATGTCCGAGTTCAACGACCACCTCCACCGA
>Ga0307515_10005276_pt1 | contig 26265 bp, 17 predicted proteins | sample 17_EM_MG_FD_194513 | JGI IMG/M metagenome (GOLD analysis project Ga0307515, IMG submission 194513) | Populus trichocarpa ectomycorrhiza microbial communities from riparian zone in the Pacific Northwest, United States - 17_EM | ecosystem: Host-associated > Plants > Roots > Unclassified | place... | reverse complement strand
TCTGTGGAGTGGCGCCCCATCATCTGGCACCGCCTGTTCTCTAGAACTCTCCCTACCGTCACCCGCAGGAATCTGGTTTAAGACCCTGTTGCCTGTTGGAGGCACCAATACAGCCCCGCTCACGACCTATGGGAATGAGTGAACTGGTCTCCCGGCACTCAAACGCAAAGGACTGAGACTCCAAGGCTTCAGTGGCCAGGAGTGTGGGGGTCGCCAGCGGCCGGAGTGACCATGGAATACCCACTAAACCTGCGGGGGGCCTCCTGTCCGACATTGGTGATGATGACCCCTGCCTGCGGCTGACAGGGTGCACCTTACCGGACCGCCCAGAAATGGTTTAGCGTCCCTCCCTGGGACCCTCGCCGTCTGCCCAAAACGAGCTCAGGTGCGGCCCGCTATTCCCCACCTTACGACAGGAGTAGAACCCGCCCCCAGAGGGTGAAGAAAGGGTGATGAGGACGATGTGGGACGTCGTTGTTAGCGTGGCGAAGCCCAGGCCTATACTAGGCGTAGGCGTTGTCTGTGAGGGCCCGCAGTATCGCCTCCTTCCTAGACAGGCAGTGCGGGCCCTCGACTGTAACCGGTGCCTGGAGGGCGCGCAGTATAGACTTACCCTTGCTAGAAAGCTGCCTCCCAGCATCTCCTGCCAGGATGCGGGACATGGGGGGTGGTAGCCTAGTGAGATCGCCCACCAAGGGGGCAGACGCGGGGCCAGGCGTGATTTCGGGCGGCTTCTCGTCATTTCCATCCTCTGCCGACTGCGCCAGTAAGTGTGTCGGAACAGGCATGGCTAGCGTGTCGCGCAAGGAGGTCACGCAATTCGCGGGCAGGAAATTAAAGCTGGCATCGTGGACCTCTTTCATGCACCACTTCCACAGGGCCCAGTAGTAGTTACCTATGATCCATTCTCGCCGTTGTCTCGATTTCTTGAGCCCTTTGAGTATTTTCTTCCGTCCCTTTACAATAGGGTAGGCTGCTTCTTCAAGGGCTTTCAGTGCAAGGAGGGGGTACCAGGGTGAAGTGCCCCAGGAGTCTGGAGAAAGCGTCTTGAAGCTTGACCCTGGGTGCAACACGTCTAGGGCAGTCTGCAAGACCAACATTAGAGGCTGTAGCTGGTAAGCACCACAGCCTAGGAGGATGTGTCCCAGGGTTAATTCCACACCGCACAGGCAGAATCTGCCCATATCCGATTTCTCATGCCCTCGACCATAGTATCTATGTCCAAGGACCTGCGCCCCGTTCATTTCTTTCCACAGCACCTCCTTTAGCCCCTCAGGGATGGACAGGCGCCAAACTTCCTTAATATAATTTCCAGGGTCCAGTACCACCCCAAACATGTGGCCCAGGGTGACCATCCATCTGTCAGAGAAAGCCTCGAACTTTAACGTTTTCGCAGGCGCTGTCACTCGCGCGCGCACCACCAGCTTGGTCAGGTAGTCCAAGGGCTGGTGGCAAAGAACAGGCGCAGTGTCAAGCCATCCGCTCGGCACTGTTAGTGATCCTATGTCCAGGACCCTACCTTTCACCCGCCCCTCGTTGGCGAGCTTGTTGGCGAGGTTATTCATTACATCATTGTCATGGGCTTTGGCCTTCTCGAATCGTAGCCACCCCGTCCTATCCCGCAATAAGTAAAGGAGAGTTTGTAGGAGGGGCACGGGCGGTCCTCTACTGAAGTGCTGTGGGGCATCACCCCATCCATCCCGTTCCATGGCCAAGAGGCCCCCTTTCAGTAGCCCTAGGACGAACGTAGAGTCAGTGTGGATGACTATGTGGGCGTCCCGCCATGCCATCAGGCACAGTACCACTGCTGCCACCTCGGCAACGTTATTAGAAAGAACTGCTCCTGTCAATGAAACGGTGTCCTGGAACTGCAGGTCCGAAACCCATGCGGACCCGGCCGTGCAGATGTCCGTGCCATTGTCCTTTGCGGACCCGTCGGTCCAGACATGTATATCCCTCTTGTAGACCAATGAACCCACTTGCCTGGCGGCTGGCGGCGCAGCAGGCATGTAGTCAACCATGCGGTCCCGCACTCTAGTCTTCTTATATGCATCCTTGACAACTCGCCCCGCAATGAGTGACTTGGGGGCTGTAAAGACTCTCATGCAACCCAGGGGGCCGTCCATACTGGGCCATATGTTAGTACCAGGGAGCACGCCTGCGGCACCTAAATTTCTCAGTGGCGACCAACTCGAAGCATGCACCAGCTCCTTCATGGCTGACACTGTCTTTTTCAGACCTGTCCCTCTTAGGGCAGGCAGGGCGTACAGGTGGATCACTTTGCGAACTCCAATCGAATTGAGGTCCAGTAGCTTTCCAAATCTCTGTGAGCCAGGCCTCGGCAGGGCTGGGTGATTTAAGATGGGTGCGCCCATCCGTGCTGCGGGAGATGGAGCAGCACAGACCATGTCCAGTCCGAACTTTCGAGCAGTCAAGAATGCCTGGGACACCCTGCTTTGGAGCAGAGAGGGTTTAGTGTAGGCTTGCTGCAGGAAGGGGTTGAGGCCTCCGTGCGTGCCGGCTCTGCTAGAGGCCGAGGCCATTTTCAAATCCATCCAGGTCCATTGTTTCCAGGGCACCTTCTGGTCCCTGGTAATCAGATCACTCAGGAATTTCAGGTCAGCAGCCATTTTACGGGTTGCGAGAGAGGGTGTACCGAGGCCCCCCTCCGCCAGGGGAGCCTCTAAGGTTTTGTAAGCCATCGCAGAGAACTTCCCTCTGACGAAGTTCATTATCTTGTTCCCAATCTTGCTGAGCATACTCGGCGGAATGCCGTTACCATCCATCAGGAAATGGCACCTGGACAGCATGAGGGCTTTGGCCAGAATCGACCTATTTCGTGCAGAAGCGCCGATAGCTCGCCACTGTGAAATGATCTTCTTTATATGCTTGTCTATTTGTTCCCACCTATCTGCGGCGAAGTCCCTACTACCGACCCAGACGCCCAGTATGCGTAGGGGGTCCGCCGGCGGCAGGATGTGTGCGCCTGGTATTGATGGGCCGTCCATATCTTGTCTGGCATAGCATCCACTTCATGCCACCTACACTATGCGATGCCACCCACCTACACTATGCGATGCCACCCACCTCACTGCTTTCCACCTCACCGCCCCCTGCAGTCCAGTAGCCGTGTGTTCGTAATTTAGACATTGTATTTAACCTTAGACTCAATGGGGAATGTCCCTCACTCGACGTCTCAATAATAGATGTTTGTTATTGTGTGCCCCGCCCCGCTCAATCAGAATCCCGACGCCCCCTTGCTCGCTCGCTCGCTCGCCTTCTACCATCGGACTTCGGACCTCAAGACCGGTGGTTCATTCCCCCGCCCTCACATGCTAACTCCCACCCACAGCACTGCCGGGCTAGCCAGCCGGACCGAACCCCCACTTCAGTCAGCCCCTTCGGTGTCGTACCTAGTTGGAGCATTTACGCCGAGACAGATTGGGCGCCTGTTGTGCTTTTGGGCAGTTGCCTGGGAATTAGGTCCGACAAGCCCGTAAGCCATCGTACCCATTTCCCCCTTCCCTTTCGGAGATTGTATTCCCGCTGGCGCACGCGGACGAGAGGAGAACTGAATTCCATTGGCAAACGGATAAGCCTCAAGACCTTCCCCCCTTCCATTCTCTTGGCTTCTGTTGCCTTAATCTCTGTCAGAGATTAGCGGAATTACCAATTCCATCGCACATTGAACCCTGGCCGTGTATCACCCACAGCGCCTGGCTTGGATTGGCAAGTCTATGGCACCTATGGCCCAGTTGTAACATTCATCAATTTCTGCACCCAGTGCAGTCCCGATGCTTGCAAGGAGTTGTTGAGACACGAGGGGAGTGTGGTCACCAACAGGTGTGAGGAATTTGTTTGGTTAGGGAAGATACCAATGTCACATGAGTTGTAGCTATAGGGGAAGACACCAGCAGTGCTTCATCATACATAGCTAGCATCTTGTGGAGATCGGAAACAAAATCGAAGTGGCAAACTGCTAGTTTCAACTTGTTATGATTGGCATGCCTGCAGCCTCTGCAATCTTTACTCTCATTTCCAGTCATTGCTTGACCTCGTACACCCCATTCAAACAGCTTTGGAGTTTCTCCTTATCCTCTTCTGATGCCTTGAGCTTTTCACATGACTCAATGAGCTCAGTCTCCAGTTCCCGTCTCTTGGTCCACTCAACTGGGGGGCGCTTGAGGCTGCTAACAACATCATTCAAAGTAGGAGGAGCAGCTGAGGAAGATGATGGTGAGGTCAAAGATGTATTTGCCTGGATACACAGAGTCTGTGCTGAGCGTCAAGAGAAGGTTGAGATGAGTCTGGGCACTTTTCAACACTTGTGGGACAAACATGGAGTTGTGGGTGAGAGGAATGACAATCATGGGGGCTGTGAACCTTGCTTCATTCAGTGTGGTTTATCTTCATCTTCCTCTTTTGCTGTACACCCCAACCAGGTGTCAGAACGCTCCCTGGCATCAGTTTTCCCTTCTGTAGTTGTGGGGGCAGGGACGATGCCAATGCCCTCCACTTCTGCTTCAAGACTTCCTTGGCTATTGATGTGGACCATGCTCCCTCTCATCACCAGATTCATCATTGCAGTCCTCTTGATCCTCCTATTTGGTGGGAACACTGGCAGGGGGCTTGGCAATGGACCAAGAACGAGCAGATGGCCTTCAAACTCCTGAAGTGGCACATTCCTCAAGCCCCTGTCCTTGTTCACACTGATCCCAATGTGCAATTCTGCCTGGAAACTGATGCCTCAAACTACACCTATGGTGCCGTCCTCTCACAGAAACAGACTGATGGCTGCCACCATCCAATTGGCTTCATGTCAAAATCCATGAATCTGGCAGAGCAGAATTATGGGATTCCTGATAAAGAAGCTCTTGCAATCATGAAAGGTCTCCAGAATTGGCGTCACTGGCTCAAACAAACTCATCTCCTGGTCCACATCCTCACTGACTGCAAGAATCTGGAGTACTTTGCAAAACCTCAAATCCTGAATCATTGGCAAATGCATTGGTTGGAATTGCTCACCCACTACAACTATGAAATCCACTACCAACCTGGTGACAAGAACTCTGCCACCAATGCACTGTCCTGATGTGTGGACAGCAAAGACAAGGTTCTGCAGGCTCTAATCCCTGCCGAGAACTTCACAGAGCTCAGCCTGTATGATGAACAACCTCATGTTCATTACCAAGAAGTTGGGTGGAGGATGACCCTCAAGTGTATCAATGAGGCAGAGTGCATCAAGGTATGGGTCATGGAATGAGTTGGGTGTGGAGAACTTGGTATTCATGTGGTAAATACCTGAATGGTGGAAGAGATAGAGTGAGTCAAATGCCCAATAGATGACAGGTGTTACGATGCATGTGTGACAACCTTAGTAATCGTAACGTACGGTATTCTGGGGTTAGACCTGAGGACTATTATTTCAGTCCCACAAATATCGGTTTGGCGATTCACCAGAAGCGCTTCACGGATATTCGCTTTTATAGTAGTATAGTTCGTATATATTAACTTCCTAATGTCTATAGAGAACTATGACCTTTTAATAATGACGCTGCGCACACCTCAGGATATGACTCCTCAGATGGTTTGTCAATGAGCGCAGAGTGACTACGAAGGGTAGCGCTGGATAGATAAAGGTAATCGAATGCTATACAAAGTAGAATATGTAATAGAGCTTATTTACTAACTGCCCTTTTACCTATTGTCCCATGCACTCCATATCTCTTATGGATCGGCTTGCAGATGGGCTATTTAGGTGTTTAGGACGCGTCAGAACGTGAATGGGTAAAGATTGGATGATATTCAAACTCCACTAGGGGCTGCCCCTTTTATAGGCAAGCGCCCGTAGCGGGTTACTAAGTACACAGCCGAGTCTGCATTGCCGATTGTCATAGCGATGCTGCGCATATTCATTTACATGGATACCAATGCTGTGTAGAACCCGTGTTTGGCGCCTATTCAGTTCCTTTGTGCACCACCGTGGTGAACAAAGCCCGTGCTGAATCGGACTCTCGAGGGCAGGCATGCGATCGTACAGCTTGCGCGATGATGCCTTTACTCAAGAGATAAAATTACAATAAATAAACCATTCATATCCGACCCCTAGTGTGCTAACTAATCGATGGTATTGGCAAGCGTACATAAAGGTATAAATAATTTGCCATTCCCGCTCGCCCGATTCCATTCTATAACATACCCCCCGTGCCTTGATGTACGCGCTGCCTTTAATCCAAATAGTCTTCCATTTCGAAATCATCGATAGGTTGATAGGACGATGAGTCGGAGTGTTCCAGGATGCTCCCTTCTGACAGCTGGATGGAATTGCTGCATGGGCTAAGGCTGTTTGTGCCGTGTGCCTCGTATTCCCATTTGTGAAGTTTAGAATTCCATCTGAGCATAAGTCGGGAATAGGGGAGGAGGACGTATCGCGGGCGATCTTCGATTTCCCAATTTGTACCATGATTTAGTTCGAGGGGTTCATTGTTGTATGCGAGTTCTTGGATTACATAGGGGTTGTATGTGTGGTAGATCCCCATGGAGGTGATAAGCTCGATGTAATAACAACGAACTGAGTCCAGTTCTGTGGTCCAGAATTGATCGTGTTTAGCAGACTCGTCGAAGTTGATAAATATGGGTATTTTGTGGAGCTTACCCTCCTTTAGGCCGGTCATGAATGTGGCTCAATCGAATTGGGTGAGTTGTGCCCAAGCGATTCGCGTGAACTCCTTCTGTGAAGTGGGGGAAAAAGATTGCCAGTTGATCCATCACTCCTCTGGTATGGTGATTCGGAGTCCCTTCTTGGTGTGGAAGATTTGACCCTGTTGCTTATCAACCTGGGCGTATAGGTCGGAGATTTCGAGGCAGTCGCGTATGTTGTCTTTGACGGGGGCGATAGAGCTATATAGCCACTGGAGGTCCCTACCGATAGATTTATTGTATATAGCGTTTATGTAGTCGTCCAGTGACTTGAAGCAGTCGGGGTTGTTAATGGTCCACGCGACGAATTCTCGCTTGATGAAAGAACGGCTGATGGGATTGGCGCAGTTGGGATGGTGACCAGTGCTTTGACAGAATTCTTCGATGGCCGTGGTCCAGCCAAACGGGTAGTCAACGAGGCTGCCCGGGGATTTTTGGTTTCGCATAGGGATGTATGATTTATCGTGATAGACGTGATAGTCGTCGCCTTTTCAAAGAATGATTCCGTCGCAAAACTGTTCATAATAGCAAATTTCAGTATTCGAAATTGACTCGGACGCAGGCGTCAGGCTCATCAGGATAGTAGGAGAGGTGCGTGACTCGGTGGGTTGATTCCACCCGTACTGAGATGGGTATATCATTGAAATCAATGTCAACACCATACCGATATATGGCGTTAATTGGGGTGACTGGGCGAACGTTGCGCAGAAGCTCGCGCGGTAGTTCCTGATTATCAGAGGATTGGAGGGATGGGGGACTCTCAACCGCTGTTCGAGATTCATCATGCTGAGCTCTTGCGCGATCTCCTCTAGTTCTAGGGGACCGGGGTGTTGGGGATCGTTCCCTTTCGTGTTGGACAGTGGAGGTCCGATTCGATAGAGGAATGGAAGCGCATGCCAAAGGCTCACCAGATATGTCATCACGATCTGGGTTGTTGGAGTATCGGTTGGGTTGGGTTTGCAATCGGTCAAAGTAGAGTTCCTCGCAGAGTCCGCGGAGATGGTCGAATCCGGCGGTTCTTGGTGGGAGGTCATGGGCGGTGAACAGTCTGGGGACTGGTCCATGGGTGAGTCGTTCGTATTCTCTTCGATAGGAGTCAAAGGAGGCGGGATCGGGCTGCCCGAGTCCGGCGTTAGAGGTTCCCGCGATCGGTTGCTGCGGTACGGTCGCCTCATTCTCCTCCTGAGTGGATATGAGTGTTTCAGTGTTCTCTGCATTGTCGATTGCAAAGGGATATGATGGACAAGGAGGGGAGAGCAGTTCGACCAGATTTCCCTCCAGCGTAATGATGGGAATGACTTGGGTACGATCCGATTGTGTAGGAGAGGGTGGGTTGCTCGGGGAATTCGAAGGGGTCGCCAGGACTGCTTACTTATGTTTTGTGAGAATTTTTCGAGATTATTTCGTACTCCTTGAATATTCTGCAGCGGATCACCGAGTGAGGTCAGTTTTCCATTGTGGAAGTTTACAGGGGAGTTTCAGGGGGTTCATTGAGCGGCTCAGTCCTTAGGCTTGTAATGCAAAAGAGGGGTCCCTAGAGACTCTTTTTGCAAGATTACCTCACCGAGAGCCCCCTCCCATTACCCTTTTCCGGGATTTTTCCTTGTGAAGGAGGGTGCTCCTGGAGACTGTGTACTAGAGCGTACTCCGAACGAGCAGCTCTAGTGGAATGATGATGGGTTGTGGAATGAAGGAGTACTCACCGGGCTATCGAAGCCTTGAACTTGAGAGGGGATGTTGGTTGTTCTGGAGAATCGTACCCCCCCGAGGCTTTTAAGGCCCATTTAGTACCTCCTTTATGCATCGGTTTTCAATATAAACGCGATGATCGGTGGTGACCCGCGGTCATGAAGACAGGGGTCGGTGCGTTTCCGCATGGTTCGTGCAATGCAGAAAACCGGAGATTCGCTCCTATCAGAAACACTGATACAATTTTACAATAGGAATCGACCGTGTCCACAGCCCGCCTGATCCTTTGGCGGCGAATTCTCCCTTCAGTGGCTGGTGAGCATACGGTCTGGGAGGGTGTTGCGCGCGTCTCTCCTGTGCTAATGAAATCGGAGATGATTGAGTGGTAGTTAGGAGCATATGGGTTGATTGCGTGCTGCCGATTCGCTGTGATCGCGTTTAGGGGTGGCCGATAATTGAGGGTTTCAGGTATCGGACTTGGCTCAGGGCATCATCCTTTTCCAGGAGAAGATACGATTATCATGTGATTACTTCGTTCAATAGTATTCTGGACGTATAGCGGTGCTGCTGGCGAACCACAATATCATCATCCCCGGGGGCCGATGCGTCGGTCCCTTTGGTTCTTGAGTACGAACACCCTGAAAACGGCTGGAGATTATCGGGAGAAGTAATACTTCGTTATTTTTAATGTTTTTCAGACATATTACTAGTTTTTTGAGTATAAAACCCTGGGAGGGCAGGCTCTGCCCAGAGTAAAAATGGTTTCCGTTAACGTTCCCTATCTGTCTCCCGACACTCCCAAACACAAATGCGAGGCGTTTCGAGTGGTGTCCCCCTCCGTTCGTAGTTATTCCGGACTCGAAAATTGTCAGCGCGTTGAGTGCCTCTGTCGACAGGAGCAGCAGGCGCCATCTTCCGAAAGTAATCTCATTTACAAGCTTCCAGAGGTCAAGTCCTTCGTTCAGTAAGCGAGCATTTTTTACTTTTTCTGAATTTTACTGATAATTTTTATAGATTTTTTGGTTGCTGGCACTCCGAGGGTGAGGGCCATAACGAAAATTGCCATTACCGAGTATTGAAGATTGAAGTGACACAGTTGCTTCCCCCCACCCTTGATTCCAGCGGGCGAGTTGTCTCAGGGGGAATTCGGCCTGAATCCGTTACGCACGTTTTCGTGCTTGAAAAGGATCTTAAGGCCCGGGAGTTTCAGTACGAACATTATTACAAAGTATGTTTGTTCCGCTGACGAGAATTACAGGCATATTGAAGAGGTCAGTCCCTTCGCCTGGGCGAGGACCCAGTGGGATACCGGCGATCAACATCGCCCTCATAAGAAAAGTTCCAAACGCCGTAAGAGAGCGGCTAAAAAGAGGTATTTCGATCAATCTTGATTTTTTCCTTTGATCTTCGGAGCCTGATACCTGCGAGCAGGTCCGCTGGTTCAGATTCCGACTGGGGAATTCCCATTGAGTCGTCGCAGGTTAAAGGTAGAGGGGCCTCGAGAGTTTCTCATTCGGTCAACGGGAGCTCCCATAGTCGTCCCGACGGGCGACAATCGGATCGCTCCTCCAGAGAGTGGCCCAAGGCCACCCCTCCTTCCTCCCAATGGTAGATTGGAGTATGGAGGTGGTTCGAGGTATGTAATATTCCGTCGACTTCCTTCCATGTTTGCTGATTGATTGCCAGCGTGCCGCCGGTCGCATCGTTCGAGGCAGGTGCGATTTCTTCTTGCACCAACTGAAGTTCTGGCCCCTCCCTTAAACTGGGAGGTTCAAGTATATTATGGATGGTGTAGTATTTATGGAGAGATCGGTGAGGACGGGGTACATCATGATTGCACGAAAGGGGCTCCCTGGCCGGAATGCCCGTTTCGCCTTTGAGAAATGGGGGAATGTTGGCGCGAGTTTTATGTTTATTCTGCTGGCGATCAAGTGATCAAGAAGTGGAGGTGGATCCGGAAGTATCGGTGTTGGAACCGACAGGAGTTGACTGGATTCGAATTGTTATGGCGTTCTCCTTCCTCAAATAGTGTTTCCCTTGATTCTCCGAGTATTCCTCTTTATGGCTGTTATCGTTTTTGCGAGCCTAACAGTGATCGACTTATCATTGGTTGTCGGATTATTTTGGAAAATGGAGTCATGAAGCATGTGGGGGATGAGAAAAAACGAGAAGAAAAATTAAAAAGAATAGTAGATAGTCAGATAGAGGCTCCGGTTCGTTTTTGATATTTTTCTGATTTTTTCGCTAATAATTTATTTTTTGAACAAAATGGAATTTTTATTATTCACGCAATTTTAATTCTCTAAGCTTTCTTTTCCATGCTTCAAGAATTTCTTTTGTGTTTCTGAGGTAGGACTCAGGAATCCATTCATCGGTGATGCCGTGGTCCTTCCATCGACATTTATACATGAGTCGGTAGCAACGGTTGTATCGCTCCCTTCTTTGCTCTACAATTTCTTCTACCTCATATTCTTCAGGATTTTCCCTTAAAGGCTCGAGATCCTTTTGTTCGCGAGTGGTATCGGATTTGAACAGTTCTAGATGAGTGATACTGAGGACGGGGTGAATTCCATAAGAATGCGGTAAACGAATTCGATAAGCTACTGAACTTACGCGTTCAGTGACCTCGAAAGGTCTGTCGTATCGTCTCGTGAACTTCGCCCCGTGGCCCTTTGATTCTGGTAACTGAAGGGAATGGATGTTTACGAGAACCTGGTCACCCTGTGAATATGGTACAAATATGTGGCTCTTATTGTATGAATTTTCGAACCTATGTTGAGCGAGTTTCAGTGAGTCCTTTGCTGCGAGCCTGATCGCTGAGATGTCTTCGGTGAATTGTCGTGTGTCAGGTGCATTGAATTCATATTGATTAGGGCGTTCGATGGAGGATTCATTAGTGAGTAAATTGAAGGGTGCGCGCGGATGAAATCCATAGAGTAGGAACGATCGGGTAAATCTTGTAGTGGTGTGAGGGGTATTGTTATAGGCGAAAGTGAGATATGGTAGAAGTGAGGCCCAGTTGTCCCTGTTCCCATTGATGAAGGCGCGCACCGCAACTTCGATCGTTTGATTGAGAATTTCGGTCTGCCCGTCAGCCTGTGGGTGGTAGGCGGTGGTCAGCGCCCTTCTCGATCCCATAGACTCACATACTTCTTTCCAGAAGATGTTCCTCCATCGGGCATCCCGATCGGAGATGATTTGCTTGGGTAGTCCAACGTGGGTAACGATTTTGTCGAAAAATATTTGAGCGGCTTGCTTCTCCGTGAGTGTAGTATTGCACGGGATGAAGAAAGCGTACTTTGTGAGTTTACAGACCAGGACAAATATAGCGTCGTAGTTTTGGCTTTTTGGTAATTCACTGATATAGTCCATAGTCATGACTTCAAACGGCTGCGTCAGGATTGGAATAGGTTGTAGCAAGCCGTAGGGTAGATGTCGAGCATGTTTAATTTTTTGACATATAGGACATGTTGATACGAATTTCCTGATATCCCTAGTCATCCCAGGCCAATAGAAACCGTTTGTGATTCATCCATAAGTTCGTTTGAACCCGCCGTGAGCGGATCCTGTATGGGATCCATGAATTTCGTCGATAATGTCATGGCGCATTGAGGACAGGACGCAAAGTCGTAATCTGCCTGAATGATCTCCAAAGAATATTAATCCTTCAGCATTTCGGTGATATCCCTTGAATGTGAACAGCGGTTCTTTAGGAAACGATTTATTTACTTTTGAAAAATGCGGGTCACGTTCATATTCTTTGAGCCAAAGTTGGACATCCTTTGGGTCGACATGGATGTGCATTTCGACCTTTGTGGCAGCGGTGTATGAGAGGGTGCTCAGGGGGTGCTCCTCTGGAAGATCAATTTCAATGTCGGAGAAGGGTGGTCCGTCCAGGCAAGAGAATAGTGCTGATGCCCTAGTTTCGAACTTTCTTTTCATTCGTCCGTAAAAGTCAATGTCCCACTCCTGCGATAGGTTGATGTCGGGGTCATTCGTGGCAGGCTGGTCGTAGAATGGAATTCTTCGTCGTAAACGTGATAGAGGATCCACATTTGAATGTATTCTACCTGCTCTATGAACTATTTTGAGTTTTGGGTATGCCAAGTAGGTGAGTCCATATGACATTAACCGACAATTTACGTTGTGATAAGTTCTACTCCATGTGAGGGCGCTGTGATCGGTTATAGCTGTAATAATCTCCCCCTCGATAAGAGGTTCGAACTTTACAAGTGTGTCCTTTAGTGCTAACACTTCCTTTTCAGTCGGGGAGTAGTTTTTCTCAGCAGATTTCAGGAGTCTCAACCAATACGCAATAACCCTCTCAATGTATACTTCCGTTTCCTCGAATATATTGTTCCAAGCAGTTGTCATTGGTCGGTCTTCATCTTTGTCGGCTATAGTGACTAATTGCGGAGGTGGCTTGCCCGACCGGTAGGCTTTGTAAAGACGTTCGTAGAGCTGGGTTCCCTTAAGATCTTGAATTCGAATTGCCTGGATTTGCTGTAGAACGGCTCCAATGCCGAAATCGCTTGCGTCCGTGTAGAGCCGGTAACCTTTTCCGTCCTGCAGGTGCCCCAGGATTGGGGTAGATTTTAACACGAGCTTACAGAGGTCGTATGCTTCCTGGTGTATAGGACTCCATTCCCAGGCGGTGTCTTTTGACAAGAGACGGTATAGGGGCTTGGTGATCCAGGTGTAGAATGGGATGTAAATCGCGAAATAGTTGACGAAACCTAGAAACATTTGAAGTTCCTTTACCTTAGTTGGTGGTTTCATCGCGTCAACGGCGTCAATTTTTTCTTGATGGGTGGAAATACCGAGTCGTGAGACTCTTTGCCCGAGTAAGATGAGGGATTGGTAGCCGATGTGACATTTAGGTGGTGACAATGTAATATTGGCTTTTGCAATTGCGTGAAGTACCGAATCGAGATGTTGAACGTGGTGTTCGAACGATTGTGAATAGATAACGATGTCGTCGATGTATACCAGTACGAATAACCATAAGAATTTAGCTAGGACCTTATTCATAACTCGTTGGAACACCGCCGGGCCATTTCTGAGTCCGAATGGTAATTGCGTAAATTCTAATAGCCTGTGCTTGTGGGTGCGAAGCGTGGTGATATGTCGGTGTTCTTCGACTATTTCGAGTTGGTGGAACCCTGATAGCGCATCAAATGTTGATAGCCATTGAGATCCTGAAAGAGCACAAAGGATATCGGTCTGGCGAGGCAGTGGATATTCGTCGGCCTGAGTTACTGTGTTTACGCGACGATAGTCGATGCATACATGAGCTTTTCCATTACGATAGACTACTATGATGGGGGCTCCCCAGGGGCTATCTGATTCATGGATAACTCCTTGAGAAAACCATTTGTCAATCTGTTTGTCGATATCCTTCTGCTTTTCGGGTGACGCATGATAGGGTGGCATAGATATTGGTTCAGCATCGTCCCTCAGCTTAATAGTGTATTTTATGTCAGAGTACTTGCTGATTCTTCCATCCAACGAAAATGCTTTTTGATTTTGTTTGATGACCTCCTCCAGTTGAGAACGTTGGTGTTTCGAGAGTTTCGGGTTGAAATCGAGTGATGTTATCAATTCCTGGGATGGAATATCTTCCTGGTCAGGTACTTCCGCCAGTTTAGGACCGTAGGGTACGTCCGGTTGTTGATCTTGATAGTCTTGTTCGATTGGTTCGAATACCTCAGTTTCTTTGCTTTTAAGGATCGAATTTACAAAATTGTAAAACGTCTGTACCTGACTAATGTTTGATGTTGGTTTGGAGTCGTAAAAGTTGTCAGGTTCGATGTTTCCGACTAAGTCCGTTGGTTCCAGGCGAATAGGGGCGTCGGTATCGTTGGTAACATGAATAAACTGAGTTTGAGGTGTAACGATAGAGTCTATGAAGGTTGCATTCTGAAATCAAGACGGTTTATTGTTTCGAGGGTTGAAAATCCCATAACCCCCGATAGGCCTGGTGAATCGGATGGGTATTTTCTTGATAGACCATGGATGGATAGTAACAAGTTCCCTTACTAGTACTCGAGTCGGTTTTCGTTGTCGTTTCCTCAGACGATTGTTTTTTCGATGAAGCGCTGCCATGGCTTCTGCTCGCAGAGCCGTTATTTCAAGGAAGGCGCTATCTACTGAACTGTCTAAGGGTATATTGTGACCCGAACCCCCTAATTTTAAGTAGGTAATTCCGTTTTCTCTTATGATTGAGAGAGAGTATTGGTCTGCGAAATCGTTCCCTAAAATTAAGGGAGCGTTCATTTCCTTCATGATGTACGCTTCTAATTTTAAAGATATGGTCTCAGCTGGAGTTTTAAAGAATATTTCCAGCAAAACATATTGATTCGTCGAGGATCGCCCGGTGACCTGGTTAATTCGGATGTTCTGTCCCTCTCGGGGCTTGGGTGTCGGGCTTAATTTTTTGAGTAGTTTTGATGATACTAATGTAATATTGGATCCTGAGTCGACGATTACTTGAGTGAGGGGCCCTTCGGGTGATCCGAGCCTGACCATGGCTCTCGAAGGTTGGGCCCCTAGGAACGTCATTCCGGGCGGTCTCCCAGCTGCTGGTTTCAATGTAATAACTTCAGAGCTGTAGGATTCCAATTCGGTGGCTCCAAACTCTCCCGTTCCTCGGAGCGAGTCCGGATCTTTGGTGAGACGGTAGTTGTTTTGTGTTTCTAACGGATTAGGAGATACAGCAGCCAAAAGATTATTATGTTTTATCGGTTTCGTAGGGTTTTTTGGCTCGATCTTTTGCGTTATTGGTTTTTTAGATTTAGTTTTATTCGAGTGTCGATTTTTTATAGGTTTTCTATTTTTATCGTTCGTTCGCCCAAAGTAACTCTCCAGAGTTTCTCCAGGTTCGATTTCTCCCTTGGGCGAGGAGGAATTGGCTGATTCCTGATTTACGCTAGAGAGGAGGGAAAATCCTCGTCCTCAGACGTTTCCTGGGGTGGATCCTCCTCCTCTGATTGCGCGATTTCATTGTTATTCTCTGTTTCTGAATCTGAGTCCTTGCGATAGCAATTTTCATAAGCAATGTATGCTTCGAGTGCCTCCGTATCCAGGTCGGCCAAGAAGGTTTTCGCCTTTCGATCGTCCTTTTCTGTAAAGGAATGATCAAAATCCCAGTGATTCAGGCTTCCGCAGTGTCGACAGGGGCGAGCCCCTTTTTGTCCGGGGGTCTTTCCCTTGGATACGATTTTGTCATTCTTCGGAAACTTGTAATCAGAGAATTTCGCGTGTGCTCCTATAGGTTTCCTCTTGAAATTCTTCTTTTTGACGAAGTGAGCGTCTGCTTCAGTTTCAAAAGTTTTAGTGAATTTCGATGATCGGTTGCTGGATCTTGATTCCAGAGCCTTAATTCTTCGTTCCAAGTCCTGAGCTTGCGTATCTGGATTGCGTAAGAGTGAATCCTCATGATAGCAGATATGATACTGCAGGTCGGCAATCGTGTTGATTCGAGAGGTATCAATGAGAATGGACCAGTATCGGGGCGCTCCATTCATTATTTCCATGATAGTTTCCGATGGAGTTTGAACGAAGACTTCCTGAATCATTCGGAGCTTGCGATGGAAATAGTCGCTCGGCGTTTCCGCTTCGTGTCCTTTTTGGCGGTAGCGCATACAAAGAATCCGAGTCTTCATCTTATCGAACCATTGTTGATTCATAAAGTAGGTTGACAGAATGAGTTTGAAATCGCCCCAGCTCTGCTGTACGTGTCACTGAACCAGTGGATCCAGCGCATGGAACCAGTTTTTGGCAATTCCTGTAAGGTGTAAGGGTGCGATCACTCCCAGATCATAATATATGTTTTGGTTTCGATAGGAGAGATGATTGAGCTGATCGAGCCAGTCGAGAATCGTGTCTGTGTCCCCGTCCCACTGGGGAACGTCAGAAATCTTAATTTTCTTTTCGAATTTGAATCCATCATCAATTCCATGAGTGTTTACTGGTTGTCTTCATGGTTGATTTGGTTGATTAGGTAAATTTAGTGGTGGTCCGCCGCCAGGGGGTCCTCCTGGATTACCACCGCCTGGTACGCCATGAGGTCCTCCAGGCATTCGTGGAACCCATGGGTTTTGATTTCCATTAGGTCCTCCTCCGGACGGTCCACCGCCGGGCAGTCCTCCACCTGGTGGTCCCCTTCCCAGTGGTGCGTTGTCGTCGTCGTCGGGGTCGTTGGGATCTCCGGCTGGAAATCCCCATCGAAAATCTCTATCTTCATTAGGGTCAATTTGTGAGTCTTGCGAGCCCAGTAGGTCATCAATCCATATGGAGTCATCCTCTTGGGGCCTGACGTGGGTCGCGTCCTCGAAGTCAGACACATCGAAATTTCTCGTCGATGAATGATCTATGAATGAATGATCATGGAAGTGCTGGGGTCCTTTGATAGAGTCCCGTAGCCTTCCTTTTCCGAGATGTTCGTTTTGTTCAGGGGTCGGATTGCTGGTTCCTACTCGTCGGGCCGCGATGCTGGCGCATATATTTCTTGCATCCTGTCGTGAGAAATCGGTAGTGAAGTTTCTGGGATCATAAGTCTTCGATTCATTTAGATCATCACCCTCCATCAGGTGGATAACGCTTACTTCGGGAACGGCGAAAGTGGTTCTTCTCTTTCAAGTAGTTACATGTGGTGGAAGGTCTCGGAGGTAAGAAATGTTACTTGGATCCTCCGTTGCATTGATCTGTCGAGGTAAATCTTCTTTCCAAAAGGGCATGGACATGTGCCATATGGTGTTGTGGCGCCTGACAAAGGTATCTGGGGACATTCTGGGGTTAGTATGTGACCAGATTTCCAGGAGACACGCTTCTATTTCAATTCTATAGATGGCTGCAGCCTGTCGTGCCTCGTCCTCAGACATGCCTTGGGTGAGCAACCTCTGGCTTACTCCGAACTTAGGTAGGCTGAAGAAAGGATTTGGTATCTCCTCTCTTGCAGCTTCAATTTGAGCGTTGAATTGATCGAAATGGCGCTGCTCGATGAAGTGTCAAGTTATTATGTTTCCTTGATCGTCAACGCCCGTTACTCTGTGAAATGTTAGTACGTGAAGGAATCCGAATACTAATTCTCTATGATCTTTTTCCGTATTTTTCTTATAGATATCGTAAACAAAGGCCTCCTTCCAATCCCTGCCGGACGGGTATATCCTAGGTAGAACTGTGTTAGGTGAACACCATTTCTTAAGGGTGTTCATAGCATCTTTTTTAAATTGTATTCTTGTTTCTCGGTATGCGTCCCCTGCCATAATGACTATTGATAGGGGGTAAAACGTATCGGTGTTGCCCCATGTGTTGGTTTTTAATTTTAAATATTTCCTGTAATTATTGAGTGCTTGTGCCCATGGGAGCAATTCCTGTTTCTTCTCTCTTTGCCATAAAGCGGTTTCAGACGCTCTGACCAGGAGATTTTTCCCTTCCTTCTCCATTGAGAATTCAAGAAATTGTTTATTGAATTCTCCCCATGACAATTCGGGAAGATCAGTCGTTTGTCCCTGGAAGTCCTTAGGTAGCTCTGCTCCGATGGAGTGCACAACGTCCTTTGCGGTTTTTGCAAAGGTTTTCAGGAATAAAATTTTCAATTTCGCTTTGTCCATTGGATTCAAGCTATCTGGATCGTTTTGTCTTGTACTGGATGGCGTTCCCTGAGAACCAATGATTGGATCAGTGACGCCACCGCCCGCACTGATTGGTTGGGTGGTTTGCGCCGTGGTGCTGGTGCTCGGCTGCACTGATGCGGTATCAGTGCTTACAGTAGGTTGAGTAGGGTCAGGGGTATCTAATCTTGTCGTTTGTTGAGTGGGAGTCGGATCGGTTTGCAAGGTAGAGCCTGAGCTGCCAATGTCAGGAGCCGATTGTGGGTTTGTCCTTGTGGTGGGCGGTCGTGCAGGGAATAGGAATGAACTTGAGAATATAGAGGTTGTGTTCTCCGTAGGGGAGTCAAGGTGCACCGTATTGGCTTCTTCATATTGATCGGGATTCGAGTCTTCGTCGTGATCGGAGTCGAGTCCCGATTGTTGAGATGGTTGATTCGTTGTTGGAGAGAGATTTCTCCTTGGTGCCGGACCCTTTCCTTTTGCTGTGAAGGGTGTTCGTAATGAAACGGGGGTTCGGGACATGATATTGGTTTATGTATATAAAATATGTGTAGTTAAGAGTAGAGAGATGGTACGTCCAGCATACGTGAATAAATGCAGGTCTATTTCCCAGTGAGGCCCCCAAATGTTACGATGCACGTGTGACAACCTTAGTAATCGTAACATACGGTATTCTGGGGTTAGACCTGAGGACTATTATTTCAGTCTCACGAATATCGGTTTGGCGATTCACCAGAAGCACTTCACGGATATTCGCTTTTATAGTAGTATAGTTCGTATATATTAACTTCCTAATGTCTATAGAGAACTATGACCTTTTAATAATGACGCTGTGCGCACCTCAGGATATGACTCCTCAGACGGTTTGTCAATGAGCGCAGAGTGACTACGAAGGGTAGCGCTGGATAGATAAAGGTAATCGAATGCTATACAAAGTAGAATATGTAATAGAGCTTATTTACTAACTGCCCTTTTACCTATTGTCCTGCGCACTCCGTATCTCTTATGGATCGGCTTGCAGATGGGCTATTTAGGTGTTTAGGACGCGTCAGAACATGAATGGGTAAAGATTGGATGATATTCAAACTCCACTAGGGGCTGCCCCTTTTATAGGCAAGTGCCCGTAGCGGGTTACTAAGTACACAGCCGAGTCTGCATTGCCGATTGTCATAGCGATGCTGCGCATATTCATTTACATGGATACCAATGCTGTGTAGAACCCGTGTTTGGCGCCTATTCAGTTCCTTTGTGCACCACCGTGGTGAACAAAGCCCGTGCTGAATCGGACTCTCGAGGGCAGGCATGCGATCGTACAGCTTGCGCGATGATGCCTTTACTCAAGAGATAAAATTACAATAAATAAACCATTCATATCCGACCCCTAGTGTGCTAACTAATCGATGGTATTGGCAAGCGTACATAAAGGTATAAATAATTTGCCATTCCCGCTTGCCTGATTCCATTCTATAACAACAGGATTCCCGGCAGCAGCTTCCAAAGTGAGGATGTAGTCAAGGAAGGTTGATTTGCCTACAGAAGCTGTTAGGTGAATACAATAGAGTAGAGTGCATCCTACCAATTCCTGGTGTTCCAGTTATGATGACTCCAGCCTTGTTATTCAGGGCTAGACTCCTTTGACAAATTCCCATAATTTGCTCTTTCATATATGGGTACTGCTTGAAGAAATAAAAAATTGACCCTGTGGTCACCAAATGCCAAGAGGGGAGCATGATGGTGCCTCCTTGGTTAAGGTTGGCGATTTCACCTGGCTTGCAGTAGAAGCTGCTGTAAATTTTGGCAGGAGGGTGGTCACTGTAGTTCACAGGGTCAAGCAAGGTAAGTCCTGCCACTTGTTTCACAACTCGATCAGGACACTGTGCTAGGATAAAGTCCACCGAGAGACGATCAGGTCTCAGTGACAGTACCAGACCATTGTCTTTATTGACTTACCTTCTGGAATCTTCATGATGGTATACTTCTGTTTTGATTGAGAGTTTTCACCAAAATTTGCTGACAACAGTTCCTTGACTCCAAGCAACTGGCACTCATCCAAGGTCAGGGAATTAAGATTGTTGATATGCATGGTGGTCATCGGATACAGGTGTGTATCGATTTCAGCCATGTATAATGTGAGGTCAATGGCATCAATGTCTTGCAGGTGCACTTTGTTCTGCTCTTTGATTGCATTTTTCAAATTGGCCACCTTGTTGGTGGGATCGATTTTGACCTTAAAGATTGTGTCACCACCAATAAGGAAGCAGCTAAGGTTGTATAATGTTTGGGCCATTTGGGGGGTGGATGGTAGATGTTTAGTTTTTGGCTTTCTTTGTTGAGCAAACACATATGGCTCATGTCATCATTGTAATTGTTTCAGCTCCATGTGATTGTGGTCATATGCAAGTGCCAGTTTCAGTTGGCAGATTCCAGCTAACTATGCCACCAGTCAGAATAAGGAGCCTGGCCTGCTCTCCCCCAAGATCCAAGGTTTATTTGGCAAACCAAACACATCTTTTTGCATCTCATATGTTGAGATTGGCCTGCTTCACAAATGTATATTAGGCTTACAACTGTAATCAGCTACAACCTTTTTTGGCTCCATGCATTGTATAGTAGGTGGTACACAGGTCTGTACATTTGTGTGCCATGTCGGAGCCGACCACAAGGCCACAAAGACATCAAGAATGTACATATCCACCTGTTGAAAGAAAGAAGCTCTGTCAACATCATCTCGAGAGTGATATAGTGAGGGAGCAGAAGAAGAAGGCCTAACAGCCTGAAGCAGAACTATTGCTTGTCGGGTGGTGGGGTACATCTCCCTGCTCAACTACTTTCCTCACGTCCTCGACTCCACCAGAGAGGAACTTGGACACTGCAATGGCAGCAATCTTATCACATTGAAATTGAGCAAGGGGTTCTTGCTGGGTGGGGAGATCAAGAACTTTATTGTTTTGCGCCTGGTGCGTGTGGTCAGCCACAGCTCCTCGAACCAGGAAGAGGGGTTAATAAGAGAAATTAAGTTGTATGATGCCATCAGCCTTCATGTAATGGTCCATGCCATCTGCAGGTATCCATTGGCAGTAGATGGGGTTGAAGAGGAAGCCAGGATGGGAAGCATCAGTGAATCAGAGCTGGAGGTGACCAACAGCTTCCTCAGACTTCTCGGGTACAAGAATCTGTACCAGAAATGTCAGAGTTATGGACAATACTTTACAACCCATTGTGGCCACTTTGACCAAATTTGTTTTTTGTGGCTGGCCCTTTTTGGCTAAAAAATCGAAATTGACTTTATTGCTCAATTAAAAATCATACAATGTCAGTAATAAATTCTATAATGTATAATAAAAATTATGGGCCTGTGCCGCTTGCATTTGAGTGAGATACAACTTGTTGCGGTCAATTGCCACCTTCAACATTTCATGTATCAACCACCAAAAATTCGGTATAGGGCATGATAAATTATGTAAAGTAGAATAGAAATCTTACAAAAATTCTCCAGCACCCCACCCACTCCCTTGACCCCTGAACAACAATGGTTCACTGTAAAATCAGCCATGACATCAAGGAGCATGCTTTATTTCTGTTGAACCACCTTGACTTCTGTTACAATATTTGTGCTGTACTCAGTGTGTCAAGATGCTCAGTCGAGCGCTAGAAGGAGAACTATTGTTGATAAGGTGATGTAGAGGGATGGCCAGTGATTCGCACTGCACATCAAAGAAGACTCAATGATGAGCAAATCATATAAATGACTAATATCTTGTATTCAAACCCCTCCCTTTTGCTCAAGGAGATCTGGCAGCAGTGGATCTGTGTCACTCAAAACATCCCAATTTCATAACATGTCAGAAGAAATTCTAGTACACAGATAATACTAAACTCACCTTCTTTGGACAACCCTGGGCCCTCTTTACCCAACACTAAGGTCAACAGTGCAGCTGGCTCAGTAGCACCTGCTATGAAAGCAGCAGTATGGGGCTCTGTTTCATGAATATCTTCATTCAAGCCTTTCTGGAGCATTGCTGACACAAGTGGCCTGAGGTGGCCTTCCTCCCTGTCTGCCATGCCATTGCCTTCCTCAGGCACTGTGAGAAGCTGCCTCTTCATGTATTCATAGTCAAATATGGCCTGTACAGATGCTGAGAGCACAAGATAATTTTTTACTAGCCTTAAATGCCCAATGCTATCCAAAACAGCGCTCCCTCACCCAAACACAAGCAGTGCGAGCTCATGTTTTTAATTCAGGTGCCAGGAATTATTGGAAAATAATTATAATTTTTAAATGAGCAAGAAATCAAGGAGTTGATTTTTTAGCTGAAACATGGCTGTAAAAAGACTTCACGCTAATGACACTCCCTGACAGCTCTTAGGGTGACAGCGGGTGGACATTCCGTGACAGATATCAGGCACCATCTGTCAATGACATGGCAGGAGGCTGGGGCCATGTACGTGATGGCGTGACGGGCCTTGAGGCCGAGGCTGGGGCATGTTGTTTGAAATGGCAGTGGCGCGTCGTTGGTGAATATAATGGTTTTATAATTTATAATAATTTATAAAATTCATTACATGAAAATGTTGGAAAATGACTGATGGTTTGAGGATGCATCTGAGGCTGTGGCCAGCCATTTGGAAATGTGTCGGCGAACGAAGTGAATATAATATATAATGAATTTCATAATTATGAATGAATTTTATTACATATAAAAATGGCGAAAACTGGCGATGGCGATGGGGCGTTGCTGGCTGAGACCACTTGCGAGGTGACTGGAGGAGGGCTGGTGCCTTGCCTTCACACATCATATACCTGGATTAGACACATAAGCCCCTTACGTCCTATGTCTTACGTCCTACGTCAAGTGCGCTTCCACCCAACTCGGTTCTCATGTCTGCGATCGACCCTCCAGACCCTTCAGACCCGCCCTGTTTGCTGTTCTCCTTGTCATTCCATGCAAAGCTAGCTCCTGTGCATCATTGTGGTTAGCATCAGATTTTCACTAGATTAATTCAAGGCAGCCAAAACACACCAACAGCTACTCCCCCACTTCTCCAACTCCTTTAGTATCAGGTTACCACAGTACTTACAAAATCCCATTGCAATATTGTTGTCGGCACGTCTTCCCGTTCGCGTCCACTGGTCGTCTGGTTGAGGTAAGCTCCAAGATGACACCAAGCGAGCGGAGTTTGAATGTCACATTTGTGCTTGAGTCAGCCACAACCTCAGCAATTGTAGAAACATATATTTGCAATTAAATTTTGTACACTACGTGCACTACTGTCTGTACTACATTTTACAATCTTCTATCTATTACCAGCCTCAACCCAACAGCCGTACACCATTTTATGTGTAATAAAATAAACTTATTATTATAAATTATAAAGTCATTATATTACTGTTCGCCAACGCGCCAAGGCTGACCCCAGCCTCAATCACAGCATCTGTCACGCCATCACGAATGTGACCCCCAGCCTCTGGCCAGGATGGTGCCACCCGCTGTCATCCTAAGAGCTGTCAGGGAGCGTCATTATCTCCAAGTTGTAAAAAGTGTGTGAGTTGTACCTCACTCAAACGCAAGCGGCACACGCCCATGATTTTTCCTATACAACATAGAATTTATTAATGACATTTATGATTCTTAATTGAGTGACAAAGTCAATTTCGATTTTTTAGCCAAGTGGCCAGCCACAAAAAAATGTTTTTGGTCAAAGTGGCCGCAACGGGTTGTATATGAATGCGACATTGGAAAGGAAGGAGAGACCGACCTTATAAAGCAACCCAACGAACTCCATATCACATTACTCCTCCATTCTTGCTCCTTGAAGGCCTTGGGGCTTTGTAAGGCCCTCCCAAATGCGGAGCATGTCCGCAATGAGAATTGCCTGGAGGTTGGTGGTCACGAATAACGAATGGGAGGAGCGTGCGTTGTGTGGGGCTGAAGAGAATTGGTCAGTTCAACATCACTGAGGCTGCCTTTGGCCAGCGGCTAGGAACGCACTTTCCACCCTCTCGCTTTCCAAAGAGAGTGAGGTTGACTTCGAATATGGTCTTGAGGAGGGCCATGTGTGCTCTTTAGTAAAGACCGAGCTAGAAACCAATAGGTTTAAGTCCAGTCCCGCAGCCAAATTGACTCCTCAGACCCATAGTAGTCACTCACCTGATGCTCCTACATGATGTGGTTGACGATGAGAATTACCGAGCTGGCTGGTGAGGGAGAAGAGTGCACTCTTTCGCTCAAAGTCCTGGTCCTGGTCCTCGCCTCGCTCTCGGGTCCCTCTATGTCCTGCACATCCATATGCCCTTGGTGGCCTGCTGGCGGGGCGTTTCGTCCATGACATCGTGAGGAGGATACCCGACAGGTATTATATTCGGGCAAGCGGGCCAGCATCGTAGATGGCTGCTCTCAACTCCATTGTGCGCAGCTGTACCACCTTGGGCCAAGCTGTCGCCAGCTGGCTTCCGAGCCCAGTGGGTGTTGTCTGACCTGCGCGATGGAACAAAGAAAGCCGAAACTTGCCACCCTCCAATGATGTACATGCTTTTTTGCGCAATTCTTGGCCAACAAACCGACGCATTTACTGTCGAGATCGATGATACTTGGACAGTGAGCGAGCTGAAAGAGGGGATCAAAAAGGTCATGCCGCAAACGCTGGGTTCGTTTGACAACAACGCCCTTACATTGTATAAAGTCGATATCGACATATCCGACGATGATAATGAGGCCTACCTCCGGGCAATAGACCAAATACATCGTAATATGGTCACCACGAAAGAGCTGCTCGGCAACCCTACTCACAAGTTATCGGCCAAATTTGGCCAATCCATTCCTGAGGGAAGGATCCATATCCTCGTGCAGTCACCTCTAGGTCAGTCAATCGATCTAGTCAATCCGAGGGTCTGGTGCGTCGCTGAGACCATTAATGTATCAGCTAAACGAAAACGAGAAGAGGTGGAACCCGATACCCCTTCCAAACGCCTTCGAGAAGGTCTGTTGTGCGCTGCCCTTGCAGTAGACCCAAAGCTAATATTGGAGCCCAGAGCATAGTATTGCCTGCAAGACCGCTCGGGGGAAGGCCGCCCCATCGCAAGCCGCTAAGGCCTCACATCTATCAATCGAGCAAAGAAATAACCCGATCCTGAATGGACGTCCCCACACTGCTCATGGACCCCCTGTTATCCTCTTTGAGCAAGCATTCGCTGCATTCTACTCCTTGATGCGGGGATCGCCTACAGAACTTATCCTATCACCGGACTATTATAGGATGGTCGGAGATCTTCTTGTTGTCTCGTCTGGTATCTTCAATAACGCCCGCGAGCGACAAAACGCGCTCCATCAGATCTTGGGTTCACTGTTGGGTCGGGCCCTACAAGTCACCATCTTGGAGGATGGAACCAGTAACGATGGGGTGTGTGTAGTTGACCTTAAGCAGGGTAATCAACTTGCTTTGCTCTTGTTGTGTGAGAAGAAAAACGAAATTGGGCAGGGTGAATGTGACCCATGTGTTCAAGCCTCCTTTTCATTCAGTCGTTGGTGGTCCCAGGAACAGGTTTGCCTCGTCTGTTCCTCGTTCCATCTTGGCACTAACACAGTGGAGAGGCGTCTATGTGTCGTGATTCATCGCTTTGTGCTTCCTTTATTCTCTCCGTTGCTGGACCCTGGGTGTCGGTCCATGGGGCAATCCTTCTTGGCAAAGATTGGATTGTACAACCGCTCTCAGATCTCATCTGGACTGGAGTCACCCCAGACCTCACCCTTGATGCACAAGTACAACGTGTCGCCCAGCTATTCCATAACTTGAAGACGGGTCTTGACCAACTTGAAGAAAAGTACAAGAATATCCAACAGAAGCGTGCAGATGTGTACTTTCCTTTCCCCTATATCACATCCTACTCTATTCCCGACACCGATCCTCCCGCTACTGTGGAGTTCACATACAAGAAACGACTCCATTATGACGATGCTCGAGAATCGACGGCGGTCTTTCTAGCAGAAGATACCAAAGGCAAGCAGATTTTCATCAAATTCACATCTCGTTACAACGCCGAAGCACATCGTCTTCTCGCAGAAGAGAAATATGCACCACAGCTGCTCCACTGTTCGGAAGTTATACCTGGATGCTTCATTGTGGTGATGGAATACATTGCTGGGGACAACATGCATAGGTGTCGATTCTCTAGTGGTGATCTGGACCAAGTTAGGAGAGCCAAGGACATTTTGCATGATCATGACATCGTCTTTGGAGACCTGCGTCCCAACAATATCATGAAGCC